>ERZ779894.40-NODE-40-length-137001-cov-10.067479_pt1 | contig 137001 bp, 132 predicted proteins | sample MGYA00511587_ERZ779894 | MGnify/ENA primary metagenome ERZ779894 (study PRJEB29588, sample SAMEA2160490) | human gut metagenome | biome: human gut; feature: human-associated habitat; material: faeces | place: Denmark | collected 2008/2010 ... | reverse complement strand
CGCGAGCTGGGTTCAGAACGTCGTGAGACAGTTCGGTCCCTATCTGTCGTGGGCGAAGGATATTTGAGAGGAGCTGTCCCTAGTACGAGAGGACCGGGATGGACGCACCTCTGGTGCACCGGTTGTTGTGCCAACGGCATAGCCGGGCAGCTACGTGCGGATCGGATAAACGCTGAAAGCATCTAAGCGTGAAGCCGACCTCAAGATAAGATATCCCATAGCATAAGCTAGTAAGGTCCCCGGAAGACTACCGGGTTGATAGGCTGCATGTGTAAGTGCCGCGAGGCATTGAGCTAGGCAGTACTAATAGACCGAGGGCTTGACCTTTAACCTCTTTGTTCCTTTTCTTGTTCAGTTTTGAAGGTGCGTGAAGAACGTATTTTTATCCCACAGTTCAAATGCTGTGGGATTTTTTTATTTATCCGCTGTGCTGGATATATTCGTCTTATGTAACTGTAACCACGAATGCGCTTTTTGTACCGTTTATGTCATTGATCTGTTTCTTGATTTGCCGACGCCAAGCCACAAATAGTCAAACTCTTCCCTATAAAACAGCAGCTATTTACTTTAATGCAGAAAAAAGCGGGCTGATTAGCCCACTTCTTTTAAAATTTAATGTCCATCATTTTGGTCGGTAATTCTAAGATAACGGTGCTTGCGAACTTAGGCAAATTATTCGGCGAATCCAGCCGTTTGATACAAGTTCGAACACCTACTTTTAATGCTTTTCGGCGTCTACTCCCTTGTTTGACTGCTGTTTTTCTTTTCTTTATAAATCATTTCATCAGAAAGGCGCAGTGTTTTATGAAGATCGTTTTCATCTGTTAAACGCTCAAAGCCGATGCTTACTCCGGAAAAAGCCGGGAATTCTCCGTCTGATATAAAACGCTCTTCGGCAAATTCCCGGATCGGAAGCAGCTCGTCTGCCGCGCCGTCTTTATAAAGCACGGGAAATTCGTCTCAGCCAAGCCGATAAGCATATCCTTTAACTCCGGGGTATTGTTTATGGCTTTGGCGAACCGCTATTGCGGCAGGACCTATGAACATACATATGCGCTCGTGCGTTATGTTTGGAAATGCAGGGTTTCCGATCAGCAGAGCGTCAAGCGGAATACCTATAAGTACCCAGAACACATAAAGCAAGGCCCATGCAGCGATTTATTGCCATGCCTTGCGCGATGTTTTGTTGAGCGAATGTGCCATGTATATTCCGGAAAGCGAAAATATCAAATAGGGAACGGTTCTTGCCAGATCGGTCAGTTCGTACAAACGGGTTTCCTCCTATCCTTAGTCGGTCAAAATCATTTTACAATAAAAGCTCCAAAGTTTCCAGTACGTTATGTAAGCTTCCTGCCTACAAACAATTCTATCACCTTATGCCTGCCCTGTAAGCAGCCGGAGTGCTGCCTGTAATGCCTTTAAAAACCTTGCCGAAATAACTGGGGCTCATGAATCCGCACATTTTCCCTATCTCGGAAACGGGCAGCGCGGTTGACGATAATAGCTGTTTAGCTTTTGCGACCCTTATTCTTTTCAGCTGCTCCATAACTGTCATGCCGCACTCCGCAAAGTAGCGCCGGCAAAGCGTATATTTGCTCAGCGAAAGCTCTGACGCTATTTCTTCAAGTGAAATATCCTTTGAAAACCGGCTTTCGAGTATCTGCTCAACCCTGCTTTTCAGTGAAACGTTTTCGCTGAATACTTCTTCTAAAAACATGGTCAAAAATGAGTATCCTACGGCAGACCGAGATATACAGGTGCTGTAGCGGCAGCAGAACTGCTCAAGCGATGCGGCGGCATCCTGCAGTTCGTTTGATATTCTGAATCTGAAATATCTGCCGGCTTTGTAGTAGTCAAGTATACCGTCAAGTCCGTAAAATGTAACATAGCCGGTGCAAAATGTGAGTCCAGCCGCACGGTAACCGTGCGGAACTCCACTGCGGCAGAAAAGCCCTTCGCCGGCACCAAGCTCGAAGGTCTCGCCGTCTACGTTGAAAACGCCTTTTCCTTTTGTCACCCAAAGGCAGTGATGGCAGTAAAATCCGTTTTCTCTTACTATGGATTTCTGTGAGTTGTTTGTTCCGCAGCTCATTATTACAAGCGGCAGACCGTATTTTTCACCGAACAGCCTGTAATTGTACATAGTTTCATTAAACATCTGCAATATCCTTATACTAAAAGCGGTAATCCGAACCAAAACATCTTATTTGAAACAATATCATTATATTACAAATATTATCACCTGTAAATATAAATTTTTATCCCGCATGAAACGGGACGGTGCGGCAAAAATAAGCGCAGGGGGGCGATCAAATGAGAAAATTTGCCGCATTCATACTGTCTTTTTTATCGGCATTGCTGCTGCTGTCAGCCACGGCTTACGGAATTTTCAAGTTAAGCAGACCGAAGGCTGAGGAAAAATCATCCGCGGAAGGCGAAAATAAAACGCCTGACGCCGAAATTCCCCTGATAGCGGTGTACGATGACGGTGCAGAAGTTTATGCAGCGCTGCTGACCTTGCATGTTGCTGCCGGAAAATGCGACGCTAAGCCAATCTGCAATATTGAAGGTAAACCCTTGAGGGAATATCTTGAAAACAACGGATTTTACCCGTTTATCGAGGCTGTGAAAAACACGTCCGGCGTGCCCGACGCACACTTTTTGAAATTTAATGAAAATTCTTTTATAAAAGTTGCTGACAGATCAAACAATTTGGTATATAATGAAGGAGCATCCGGAGAAAGACTGCTTACCGGCAGTCAGGCAAGGTCTATGCTTTGCGACGACAGTTTTGCTTATCTTTGCCGGCAGATAGCCGAGGGCAGCATGGATGATGCGCTTTTGTCAGAACTCTTATACTTTGCAAATACAGTGGAAAATGATCTGTCGTACCCGGAATTGTATGATCTGATTTGTAAATAGATGTTTACGGGGGCTAATAAATGAAAAGATTGATAACCGCCTTTATGGTTATTGTGATAACGCTTTTGTGCGGCTGCGATACCGCTTATATACAGTCGAGTGAGACAACTCAAAGCTCCGAACTTTGTGACACGCGTGATTCATGCGTCGATTTTGCGTGCTATCCGAAAAATTGCAGCTACGGCGTGGTCGATAAATTCGACCGTCCGCAGTTTTGTAATCTTACCGATATTCAGAAAAGCCTATACATAATAATGGATAACGCTGTGTTCGAAATGCAGACGGGTTATGTAGATCTTGGGGTATGCAGCTACCGTGACCTTGAACTTGCGTATTTCGCAATGAGGCGTGACAGACCGGAGTATTTCTGGCTATCCAACGAGTATTCGCTCAAGCAGTCAGGCGACAGACGCATGATACGCTTTGCTGAAACCGATAAAGACTGGCTTTTCAGCGCGGTGGAAAGGGCTGATACCGAAGCGCTGATAAGAGATTCGATAGTAGAGCTCTATGCTGCGATAGGCGAGGGAAAAAGCGAGTACGAAAGGGAGCTTGCGGTGCATGATGCCGTATGTGAAATGACGGAATATGATCAGGCTGCCGCCGGTGACCCTTCACTCAGCAAAAGCGCATGGAACGTCGCAGGCGTCTTCGATGACGGTTCTGCGGTCTGCGAGGGCTATGCCAAGGCAATGCAGCTTCTCTGCTTTTCGGTAGGTATTAACTGCGGACTTATTACGGGTAATGCCGAAAGCCCTCACATGTGGAACTATGTGAAAATAGGCGGTTCGTGGTATCACATTGATGTTACGGCTGACGACTGTGCCGACACGCCGTACATGGCATTTTTTAATGTAACCACGGAAAGCATATCAAAGGGCAGGACAATCGACCGCGAAGCGCGCGATCTTACCGACGAGCAGCTCGAGAGCGGAACCTATAACTGTTTTGTGCCGCCCTGCAACAGCACCGAATATAATTATTTTGCGGTGAACGGGCTTTACATTGCCGACATGTCACAGCTTGAGCCTACCTTTGTAAGCATGGTGGGATCATATGCGAAGGAAGGCAGAAAATCAGCCGAGTTTTATCTTGATCCGCAGCTGGGCTTTGTCTATGGGGAAACACCGGTGTCAAATATACTTGATGTTTCAAGATGTATTTCCGATATAAACGAGCTGCTGCCTAAGTCTGATAAAATTGTAAGATACACGGTCGAGGGAATAACCGGCTCATGCAGCTTCAGAATTTCGTGGTGAGATATCAAAGGACTGCTTTAAAACAGTATTTTGAAATAAAAAAGCGCCGTGTTATTACGGCGCTTTTCTTCATGTATATAATTGTATTCAGGACTTATGATGCTATTTTAAGTCTCAGTCTTAATTTATCGCTGATCATGGCTATGAATTCAGAATTGGTTGGCTTGCCGCGGTCGTTGTGGACGGTATATCCAAAGTATGAATTGAGCACCTCGACGTCTCCGCGGTCCCACGCGACCTCTATGGCATGGCGTATGGCGCGCTCGACCCTCGACGAGGTTGTGGAGTATTTTTTCGCGACGGCTGGGTAGAGAACCTTGGTCACAGAATTGATAACGCCGGGGTCCTTGACCGACATTATAATGGAGTCGCGCAGATAATGATATCCCTTTATGTGAGCAGGTATGCCGACCTGATGTATTATTTCGGTTATCATAAGTTCAAGATCAGTGTCGGTCACAGGGGTGTTATCTGCGACGATAACGCGTGATTTTTTCTTTCTGCCGCACATCTGGAGGATCCGTTCGCCGAGTATGGAAAAATCAAACGGTTTTATGAAAAAATAAGCCGCTCCAGCCGACATTGCTTCTGCCTCAAGGCGCTGGCTGCCGAAGCCCGACATCACAAAATACAGCGGATGTTTTATGCTGTTGTTTTCAAAAAGTGTATTCATAACGCCTATTGCATCGACGTTAGGCATAAACATATCTGAAAGTATGGCGTCCGGCTTCATTCGCATTGCAAGGTCGATCAGCACCTTGCCGTCCTTCTGGCACTGAACAGCCTCCATGCCGTATGATTTAATTATGCTGGCGCAAGCGCCGCCAAATTCTGTGCTCTCATCTGCTATAAGTACCTTTAGTTTGTTTTCCATTTTATTGCCTCCTAAGACTTTATGTACCATATTTTACCACATTAATTCGGGAATTGCAAGAGTTAATTTCCAACTTTTGGTATTTTTTTGACAGGCAATAAATATTCAGGTTATATGTCGATTTGGAGCACACGGCAAAAACAATTTACATGTCAGGCAGATGGCTCACACGGATTTTTATATTATGGATAGGCATATAAATTTCAGTTTATAGGTATAAAAAACCGAAAATATAATTGTGCATTTGTAGGGAACGACGTATTAAATAATTCTTTGTTTCCTCATACCGCTAAACTGAAATTTATCAGTATAAAAACCGATAATAACGGCAGGAGACAAGCCCCAGCCCTACGACGTACCAATTAAATTTTTGGCTTTTTACACCGTTAAACTAAAATTCGATCTGACATATAAAAACGGCAGGGGGTGTCCTGCCGTTTTGCTTGCTTTTGATATGTTTTAGGGGTGCAGAATGATTTTACTGCACTGTGCTCATTTCTGCCGAAATGAAATTGCCTACCTCGTCGGGTTCGATGTTCAGCACATAAGAAAACTCGTCGTGTATAAGACGCTGTCCCTCTTTGAGCGCGCGCTCGTCGGCTATATGCAGTCTTTTGCCCTTTTCGGCAAGCTCCTTCTGATGGCTGCGGAGTGTTCTTACCATTAAAAGGCAGCGCTTGCGGTCGCCCGACGTTATTATTTCGTTATATCTCAGCTTGCGTTCATTATCGTCATCGACCCATATGTTGGGTTCGGCAGGCAGCTCTCTTATAATGCCTATGATCTCATCCGCCGTCATTACCGTCCGCACCTTGCTGAGAAGTATTTCATTGTCAGCCGGCAAAAAAACAGTGGATGATGTCTGTGCCTTCGGACGCAACACATAATAAGTTCTTGTAACCTTTCCTATAGTTTTTTTCTCAATATTTTCGACAGTACACACTCCGGTCGTTCCGTACATGACCGTATCATTCAACTTGAGCATTTTTTCCTCCATTTTCAGCTCACCGCGGCTTTGATCACACCCAGCCGCCATTTGTCACGCTCGCCGCAACACTTTATTAATCCTTTGTTAATAATTATATCATCTTACAAGTAAAAATGTAATAGCAAAATTCGACAAATATTGTATAAAAAACATGGGCAAAACAATCTAAAAAGCATTAAAGCACTGAAAAAACAATGCATCTGCCGGTTTTCATATGTTGATTATTGACTGAAATAATCCGGTCTAATCAAAAAAAAGCGGCACCCGTTTCTGGTGCCGCGCAGTCTGTCTGAAGATCTGAATTTGAATCTCACTGCGGCATTCACGCCGCATACAGAGCACTTGAATTTTTACTTTTTATCCTTGCCGGAGGACGCCTTGCCGAGTATTGCCGTTACAATTATTATTACGGCGATTATCACAAATATAGTCAGCATGCCGATCCCCATTTTGGGAAGGTATTTTACAAAATTTTCAGGGTCGAACGTTATTGCCAAAGTATTGAGCAGCGGTTTTAAAAACATCATGAGAAAGTACCTCCGTCAACCGAAAAAGTTCAGGATTATACCGCCGGCGATGACCGACGCGACCTGACCGGAAACGTTTACACCGATAGAATGCATAAGCAAAAAGTTCTGCGGATCTTCCTTGAGACCCATTTTGTGAACTATTCTGCCCGACATCGGGAAGGCTGAAATTCCGGCAGCACCTATCATGGGGTTTATCTTGTTTTTGAGGAAAAGATTCAAAAACTTTGCGAAAAGCACACCGCCTGCCGTGTCAAATATAAAGGCTATAAGACCAAGACCGAGTATCAGCAGCGTGTCGACCTGCAAAAACTTTTCGGCGGTCATCTGTGAGGCGACCGTGATGCCGAGGAATATTGTCACAAGATTTGCAAGCACCTTCTGTGCGGTATCTGAGAGGGAGTTCAGCACTCCGCACTCGCGTATGAGGTTTCCAAACATAAGGAAGCCTATCAGCGATGCTGCCTGCGGAACTATTGCCGCGACCACCAATGTAATAATGATCGGGAACAGTATCCTTGTCAGCTTCGAGACCGACTTCTGCTCGTACGGCATCCTTATAAGGCGCTCTTTCTTTGTTGTAAGCAGCTTTATAACAGGCGGCTGGATAATGGGTACAAGCGCCATATACGAATACGCCGCGACCATTATAGCACCCTTATAGTCCGAGCCGAGCTGCGTCGCCACAGCTATTGATGTGGGGCCGTCGGCAGCGCCGATTATGGCGATTGACGCCGCATCCTTTTCGGGGAAGAACATGGATGCCATGCAGAGCGTAAAGAATATGCCGAACTGTGCAGCAGCACCGAACAGCATAAGCTTCGGATTGGTAAGCAGCGGACCGAAGTCGATCATTGCACCTATTCCTATGAAAAGCAGCAGCGGAAAAAGCTCGTTTGCGATGCCGGCGTTGTAAAGTGTCGTGAGCGGACCGGACTGCAGCACGGCGTCCGAGCCGGGAACATTGACCAGTATCGTGCCGAAGCCGATGGGCAAAAGCAGGGTCGGCTCCATTTCCTTCTTGATTGCAAGAAAAATCAGCACAGCACCGATAAGTATCATGACGCCCTGCTGCCAGGTAAATTTCAACAGGTTTTCGTACAAAATATCCATCTGCCTACCATTCCTTCCGATAATCCAAAATTATTATTTTATAATAATACCATTATATTTACGGAAAATCAACCTTGAAATATACATAATATACCGAAATTTAAAAAACAGTATATTTTAGGCTTCTATTTCCTTGTAAAACAAAAAAAGTTGTGATATACTGAAAAATAATTTTATTAAACGGGGAATTGTAATGAGGATCGTAATTAAGATCGGAACGTCTACGCTTACACACAGCAACGGAAATATGAATATAAGACATGTTGAAAGACTTTGCTGCGTGATCAGCGATCTGAAAAACGCAGGGCATGACGTGATCATGGTGTCGTCCGGCGCTATAGGCATGGGAGTGGGCAGGCTGTCGCTGAGGGAAAAGCCTAAAGATATGCCGACAAAACAGGCGGCGGCAGCTGTTGGTCAGTGCGAGCTGATGTATACATATGACAAGTATTTTTCGGAATACGGTCACACCGTAGGGCAGATACTGCTGACCGGAAGCGACCTTGAAAATACGGAACGCAGCCGCAATTTCAAAAACACGGTTGAACGCCTTCTTGAAATGGGCGCACTGCCTATTATAAACGAAAACGACACGATAGCCACTGATGAGATAGCGGTCGGCGACAACGATACGCTTGCGGCGATTGTTACCGCAGAGACCGAATCCGATCTGCTGATACTTCTTTCTGATATCGAGGGGCTTTACACAAAGGATCCGCATAAGTTTTCAGATGCAAAGCTCATAAGTGAGGTGCCGGCTATAACCGATGAGATAAGGTCGCTCGCCGGCGGCTCAGGCTCGTCACTCGGCACGGGCGGAATGCATACAAAAATACACGCTGCCGAAATATGCAATGGGCACGGCGCAGATATGATAATTGCTTCGGGCGCCGACCCTGATCTTTTGTATGATATTATGGACGGTAAGCAGGTAGGCACAAGATTTTACGGAAGGAAAATGAATTTATGACCACATCCGAAATAATAGACAAAGCTTCAGCCGCAAAATTCGAGGTTGCGGCATGCTCTGACGAAAAGAAAAACAAGGCTCTGGCATTTATGGCTGACTGCCTTTTGAAGCATACCGACGAAATAATTAAAGCCAATGACCGGGATGTAGCGAATGCCACCGGCAAAATAACGCCGGTCATGATCGACAGGCTGAGGCTCACAAAGGAGCGTATTGCCGCAATGGCATCGTCGATACTTGACGTGGTGAAGCTGCCCGACCCGGTAGGAAGGATATTGAGTGAAACAAGACGCCCCAACGGGCTTGTCATAACTAAGGTCTCCGTTCCTTTGGGCGTAATTGCAATGATATACGAGAGCCGTCCCAATGTCACCTCCGATGCTGCGGCTCTGGCTATAAAATCGGGCAACGCATGCGTTTTGAGGGGCGGAAAAGAGGCTATCAATTCAAACATTGCAATAGCCGACGCATTAAAGGAAGGAATTGCTGCCGCCGGCATTACCGCCGACGCCGTCGGTCTTGTGACCGACACCTCGCGCGACAGCGCAAACGAGCTTATGACCGCCGTCGGAAAAATTGATTTGCTTATTCCGAGAGGCGGAGCCGGACTTATAAAGGCGTGCGTCCAGAATGCAAAGGTGCCGTGCATAGAGACCGGAACCGGCATTTGCCACATATATGTCGATGAATATGCCGATCTTTCAAAGGCGGTAGACATAGTCGAAAACGCAAAGGCAAGTCGCCCGTCGGTCTGCAATGCGGCAGAGGTCTGCCTTGTGGACCAAAAAGCAGCCGGTAAGTTTCTTCCCATGCTGAAAAAAAGGCTTTGCGATGAGCGCGCCGCAGCCGGGAAGGTCCCGGTGGAACTGAGGGTCGATCGCCGGGCGGCAGAAATAATAGGCGGCACACCTGCCACAGAGTCTGATTTCGACACGGAATTTCTTGATTACATTCTTGCGGTAAAGGTAGTGGACGGAGTCAATGAAGCAATAGAACACATAAGGAAACATTCGACCGGTCACAGCGAGTCTATAATAACAGAGAACGAGCAAAATGCCGAACTGTTTACAAGAAGCATTGACAGTGCGGCGGTATATGTTAACGCGTCAACAAGATTTACCGACGGCGGCGAGTTCGGGCTTGGCTGCGAGATCGGAATATCAACCCAAAAGACGCATGCGAGAGGACCCATGGGTCTTAAGGAAATGACCTCATATAAATACATCATCCGCGGTAACGGACAGATAAGATAAGGAGAAGCAGATATGTATACTTTCGGGTTTATAGGTGCCGGAAATATGGGCGGCACACTTGCCGCGGCAGCTGCAAAGTCGGGACTTGGCATTGCGGTTTCCGATAAATCGGCAGAAAAGGCGGAGGAGCTTGCAAAGAAAACAGGCGCTCTGCCCACAACGAACGGGGACATAGCGCACAATTCGGAATTTATAGTTTTAGGCGTAAAGCCTCAGATGCTGAAGGACGTTCTCACGGGGATTTCCCCTATTGTAAAAGAAAGGTCTGACCGCTTCTGCTTCATAACCATGGCAGCCGGTGTCAGTACGGAGCTGTTCTGCTCATATCTTGGGGCTGAATATCCGGTCATACGCATAATGCCCAACACACCGGCGGCGATCGGGGAGGGGCTGATCCTCTGTGCCAAAAACGGCATGGTATCCGATGCGGAATATGACAAATTCAAGTCCGGTTTTGCGGCTGCCGGAATGCTTGATGACATAAGCGAATCGCTTATAGACGCCGCAAGCGCCATTTCGGGCTGCGGTCCGGCATATGTATATATGTTTATCGAGGCGTTGGCTGACGGCGGCGTAAGATGCGGACTGCCGCGCGACAAGGCACTTAAATTTGCGGCAAAAACCGTTCTTGGCTCGGCAGGCATGGTGCTTGCTTTGGGTACGCATCCCGGCGCTTTGAAAGACGCTGTTTGCAGTCCTGCCGGAAGCACCATCGAAGGCGTTGCGGCTCTTGAAAACGCAGGCTTCAGGGCAGCGGCCATTGAAGCGGTAACGGCGGCGTATAAGCGTACAGAAGAGCTTGGAAAATAGTATGCGGCACACCGCCGGTGTGCCGAAATTTATAACCGAATTCTGACCTGCCGCGCAAAACCGGCAGGAGCAGGTCTTTAGAACACAGTATTACAGCAGACAAATATAAAAAACGGTCGGCAGGGCTTTACTTCCACTGCCGACCGTTTTTTTGATCAGTCAAGACTTAATATTCAAATTAATGTTTAGAGTTAAAACTCAAGCTTTGATTTGATAAACGCCGACAGCTCTCCTATGGGCAGCCTTGTCTGCTCCATCGTATCACGGTCACGCACGGTCACGCAGCCGTCCTGCTCACTGTCAAAATCGTAGGTTATGCAGAACGGTGTGCCTATCTCGTCCTGTCTGCGATATCTTTTGCCTATCGATCCGGCATCGTCAAAATCTATCATGTAGTCCTTTGCAAGCTCGTTGCGGATCTTCATTGCCTGCTCGGACAGCTTCTTCGAAAGCGGAAGCACGGCAGCCTTGAAGGGAGCAAGAGCCGGATGCAGTCTTAAGACCACCCTCAGATCGCCCTTTTCGTCGGTTTCCTCGTCATATGCGTCGCAAAGGAATGCAAGCAGCACACGGTCGGCGCCGAGCGACGGTTCTATGACGTACGGAATGTACTTTTCATTTGTATCGGGATCAAAGTATTCAAGCGATTTTCCGCTTGCCTCCTGATGTCTGCCGAGGTCGTAATTGGTGCGGTCGGCAATTCCCCAAAGCTCGCCCCAGCCGAACGGGAACAGGAACTCTATATCGGTAGTAGCCTTTGAATAGAATGAAAGCTCTTCCTTTTCATGGTCACGCAGGCGGAGATTATCCTCCTTAAGACCGAGAGAGAGGAGCCAGTTCTTGCAGAAGTCCTTCCAGTAATAGAACCAGTCAAGGTCGGTGTCGGGCTTGCAGAAAAATTCACACTCCATCTGTTCAAACTCGCGGATACGGAAAATGAAGTTGCCCGGCGTTATCTCATTGCGGAACGATTTGCCCACCTGACAAACGCCGAACGGCAGCTTTCTGCGCGTTGTGCGCTGAATATTTGCAAAGTTGACGAATATACCCTGTGCGGTCTCGGGACGGAGATAGACCTCGTTCTTTGCGTCCTCGGTGACGCCGATAAAGGTTTTGAACATAAGGTTGAACTTTCTGATCTCGGTAAAGTTCTTGCCGCCGCATTCGGGGCAGGTTATGCCGTTGTCCTTTATATACTGCTCCATCTGCTCAAAGGTCATGCCCTCGGCGTGACCGCCGGCATCCTCTATGAGCTTGTCCGCTCTGTGGCGCGCGCGGCAGTCGCGGCAATCCATAAGCGGATCGGAAAATCCGCCGACATGTCCGCTCGTGACCCAGACCTGCGGATTCATAAGTATGGCTGAATCAAGACCTACGTTGTAGGGCGACTCCTGAACGAATTTTTTCATCCATGCTTTTTTTATATTGTTTTTGAATTCAACGCCCAAGGGACCGTAATCCCAGCTGTTTGAAAGTCCGCCGTATATTTCTGAGCCGGCGTAAACAAAGCCCCGGTTTTTGGCGAGGTTTACTATCGTGTCCATGTTTTTATTACTGTTCTGCATGATCGTCCTCCAAAAAATCCATCATTACCTATTCAAGTATATTACAAAATGCTGAAATGTCAAGAAAATACATACAAAACACATGAGAAAAACCTGTCGCAAAGGCGCTGTTTATTGACTTTTCGGGTGGTATGTAGTATAATTTTTCTCAAAAAGGAAGTGTGCGCTTTGAAATTCACCAAAATGCAGGGCATAGGCAATGATTATATATATTTTGACTGTACAAAGGAAATGATAAAAGAGCCGGAAAAGCTGGCTGTTACGTTGTCCGACCGGCATTTCGGAGTCGGCGGCGACGGTATAATACTGATCTGCCCGTCATCCGTTGCCGATTTTAAAATGAGAATGTTTAATGCCGACGGCAGCGAGGGCAAAATGTGCGGAAACGGCTCGCGCTGCGTTGCAAAATTTGTCCATGACAAGGGACTTACCGACAAGACCACCGTAACGCTTGAGACGCTTGGCGGAATCAAAACGCTTATAATGCATTTGGGGACAGACGGCAAGGTGTCGTCGGTCACGGTCAATATGGGCGCTCCGGTGCTGTCGCCTGAGCTTGTTCCGGTAAGGTCGGAGGATGGCGGCGAAATAATCGGCAAAACGGTGGATATCGCAGGAAAGCAGCAGAAGGTAACCGCAGTTTCAATGGGAAATCCGCACTGCGTGATATTCTGTGACCGGGACGTATCCGAAATGGATCTTGAAAGCATAGGTCCGGCTTATGAGAACGACCCGATGTTCCCGGAAAGGGTCAACACGGAGTTTGTGAACATCATTGATGAAAAGACGCTTAAAATGCGCGTATGGGAGCGCGGCAGCGGCGAGACGCTTGCCTGCGGAACTGGTGCCTGTGCCGTGGCGGTGTCTGCGGTTTTAAACGGCATTTCTCCGCGCGGCGAGGACATAACGGTCAGGCTGCTCGGCGGCGATCTTTTGATAAACTATACAAATGAGGGCGACGTCCTTATGACCGGGCCGGCAGCCTTTGTTTTTGACGGTGAGATCTGAAATTCGGAGGGATAACAATGCTTAAAATAAACGAAAATTATAAAAATTTAAAGGAAAGCTACCTCTTTGCCGGAATAGCAAAGCGCGTGGCTGAGTATTCCGCAAAAAATCCGGACAAAAAGATAATCAGAATGGGCATAGGCGACGTTACCCTGCCGCTTTGCAGCGCTGTTATAAAAGGACTCGGAAGCGGCGTAGACGACATGGGACGTGCCGAGACCTTCAGGGGCTACGGGCCGGAGCAGGGCTATGATTTTTTAAGAAACGCTATAAAGGATTATTACGCCTCGCATAACGTTTCGGTTCTGGCTGACGAAATATTTATTTCGGACGGCGCCAAAAGCGATGTCGGGAATATACTCGACATATTTGATAAAGACAATATAGTCTTAGTGCCTGATCCGGTATATCCGGTTTATGTTGATACCAACATAATGGACGGCAGAAAGATAGTTTACATGAACGCCAATGAGCAGAACGGATTCCTGCCCATGCCGGATGACAGCGTTGCCGCCGATATAATATACATCTGCTCACCCAATAACCCGACCGGTGCAGTGTATGACAAGGCAGGGCTGAAGGCGTGGGTTGATTACGCCAACAAAAACGGCGCGGTCATACTTTTTGACGCTGCGTATGAGTCGTTTGTATCCGATGCGTCGCTTCCGCGCAGTATATTTGAAATAGACGGAGCGCGCACCTGCGCGATAGAGTTCTGCTCGCTTTCAAAGACTGCGGGCTTTACCGGTACGAGGTGCGGCTATACCGTTGTACCGCACGAGCTGGAAAGGGACGGTATGAAGCTGGGCAAAATGTGGCTGCGCCGTCAGACCACAAAGTTCAACGGCACGTCTTATATCGTTCAGCGCGGCGCCGCTGAGGTGTTTACTAAGGAAGGACTTGCCGAGGTAAGGGCAAACATTGAATACTACCGCGAGAACGCAGCCATTATCACAAAGGCGATGGATGAGCTCGGCATATTCTACACCGGCGGAAAAAATTCGCCTTATATATGGCTTAAATGCCCCGGCAACATGAAGTCGTGGGACTTTTTCGACCTGTTGCTTTCAAAGGGCAACGTCGTGGGCACTCCGGGCGAGGGCTTCGGAAGCAACGGCGAGGGCTTTTTCAGGCTGACCGCCTTTTCGGATCACGAAAAGACGCAGGAGGCCATGGAAAGATTAAGGGCAGTCGTAAGCAGCCTGTGACGGCAAAATCGTCGAAAGGCGGAAGTTGAATTGTATCTGTTTGTTAAATTCAGAAATACCATAATGTTCTTTTTAAAAGCGACGGTTATACTGGTGCTCTCCACAAGCTTTTTCGGCGTGTGGCAGAATTGGTACAGGGATGCGCTTTTCGGAAAACGCGGCAACTATGTCGTCGCGTTTGTTTATGTTGCGGCGCTGCTCGTTTTCGGGTCGGTTTACGACGCGTTCAAGGTCGGCATCTACCGCATGCATGAGCTGTCATACAGTTTGTCGCTTGCAGCGCTGTTTACAAACTTTTTCACATATCTGATACTTTGTCTTATAGCAAGGCGGATGATGAATCCGCTCGGCATGATACTGCTGCTCGTCGCTCAGGTTGTCATTATCATTCTTATGATGTACCTCATGAGCCATGTGTATTTTTCGCTCTACAAGGCGCGGCGTGTGCTTGCGATATTTGAGCACGGAAATCAGAACGACATAATAAAAAAGGTGCAGATAATAAGGGAGCGCTTTCAGCTCACAAAGGGCATTACCACCGACAGGGGACTTGAAGCCATCAAGCGCGAGGTTGACGGATACGACACTGTGCTTATATGCGATTTTGACCCGACCATGAAGTCGGAAGTGCTCAAGTATTGCTACGCCAAAAACAAAAGGATATACCTGCTGCCGTCATCTGCCGACACAATTCTCAACGGCAGCTATCAGGTTCAGGTGTTTGACACGCCGGTGCTGTTTCTGCACAACGGCGGTCTTTCCATGGAGCAAAGGATAATCAAAAGGATATTTGATATACTTCTGTCATTGCTTGGAATTATCGTTTTAAGCCCCATAATGCTTATTACGGCTATAGCCATAAAGCTGACCAGCAAGGGACCGATAATATTCAAGCAAAAGCGTATCACACGCGATCAGAAGGAATTCTGCATTTATAAATTCCGTTCAATGAAGGTCTCGGACACAAACGAGGTCAAGAAAACGACGGTCGACGACGACCGGGTGACTGTGGTCGGCAAAATTATCCGTCCGCTGCGTATAGACGAAACGCCGCAGCTTTTCAATATCCTGTTCGGCGATATGTCAATAGTAGGACCGAGACCAGAAATGAAGGAGCTTGTTGACGATTACTCGGCAAAGCTGCCGGAGTTCAATCTCAGGCACAAGGTCAAGGCAGGTCTTACCGGATATGCTCAGATATACGGCAAATATAACACCACGCCGCAGAACAAGCTTAATATGGATCTTTATTATATCGAGCATTATTCTCTGCTCGAGGACGTCAAGCTGATCGCTATGACGCTAAAAATATTGTTTCTCAGAGAGAGCACAGAGGGCTTCAGCGAGGCTGACAGCCGTCTTTCTGACGATAAATAGTTTTGGAGGAATTGTTTTATGGAACTGACACTCGTTGTAATGGCGGCAGGTATGGGAAGCCGCTTCGGAGGGCTTAAACAGGTCGCAGCCGTGGGACCGAACGGAGAGGCCATCGTTGATTTTTCGGTGTTTGACGCAAAAAAGGCAGGCTTTTCGAAGGTTGTGTTCGTTATAAAGCACAGCATCGAAAAAGAGTTTAAGGACACGGTCGGCAAAAGGGTGGAAAAGCTGCTGCCGGTCGAATACGCGTTTCAAGAGACCGATATGCTGCCAGAAGGCTTCAGCGTGCCGGCTGAAAGGACAAAGCCATGGGGCACAGGACATGCGGTGCTTTGCTGTAAGGATAAGGTAAATACGCCCTTCGCTGTCATAAACGCCGACGATTATTACGGCAGCTCGGCATTTATGAAAATAGCCGATCAGTTAAGACGCGGCGACGACTACTGCATGGTAGGCTTCAGACTTGCCAATACGGTCACCGAAAACGGTACCGTGTCACGCGGTGTGTGCCTTACCGAAAACGGATATCTTAAAGATGTGACCGAGTATACCAAAATAGACGGCGACTGCAAATACACTTTGGACGACGGTACGGCAGGAAAGCTGCCGCAGGACACCGTGGTCTCAATGAACATGTGGGGCTTTACGCCGGATATTTTTGAATACCTCGAAAGTGGTTTCATTGAATTTTTAAACGCCTCGATAAGCGCGCCCAAGGCGGAATACTTCCTGCCGTCGGTAGTCGATAGGCTTATCAAAAACGGCAGCAAAAAGGTAAAGGTACTGGCGTCCGAGGATAAATGGTACGGCGTTACATATAAAGAGGATATGGAAACGGTTGTAGACGCCATAGGCAAAATGTGCAAGAACGGCAAATATTTTTTTGAAAACGGCAGTGATGCAAAAGCGTTTGCGGCGGCGGCATCCACTGCGGCCAAAGAACTTATCGCCGCGGCAAAGCTTATGAGCGGCAGCATCATTGTGATAGGCTGCTCGACCAGTGAGATAACCGGCAGCAGAATAGGCACAAATTCCGTTCCGCAGGTCGCGGACACCGTGGCAGGCGAACTGCTGCGCGTGCTGTCCAAAAACGGTATATACCTTGCGGCACAGTGCTGTGAGCATCTCAACCGCGCCGTAATAATTGAAAAAGAGTTGGCAGATAAGCTGTCGCTGCCTGTTGTAAATGTCGTGCCGATGCCAAAAGCAGGCGGATCGTTTGCGACCGCAGTTTACCGCGCTATGAAGCACCCTGTGGCAGTCGAGCATATAAAGGCCGACGCAGGTCTCGACATAGGGCAGACGCTAATAGGCATGCACCTTAAAGAGGTAGCCGTGCCGGTGAGACTGTCGGTAAACAAAATAGGCAACGCCATACTTACGGCTGCGAGGGTGCGCCCGAAATTCATAGGCGGCAGCCGCGCTGTATATGACGAAAATCTCATGTAAATAAGGGACGAGGGCTTTATGAACAGATATGAGATACTGTTGAAAAACTGGTGCGACAGCATTGTTTCGCATCAACTGACCGACGACAGATTGCCGCAAAGGGGCGGACTGCTGTGCGACGCCTGCACGGCGATCCACGGCAGGGCGGACAATGCAGTATTTCCGCTTGCGTACGTTTATAAAATGACCGGCGACAAAAAATATCTCGACGCAATATATCTGCTGCTTGATTTCAGAGCAGGAGTCACGGCACCTGACGGCGGTATTTATAACGACGGCAACAACGCCTGGAAGGCGACCACGACCTTTTCTATAATAGGATTTTACAAAACCCTTGTAAACCTTTCGGACGCACTGCCGGATGAGCTGGTGAAAAGGCTCGAATCTGCTCTCCAAAGCGGCGCGGAATGGATATATAAAAATGTTGTGCCCGGCTTTTTTGCAAATATCAACTACTATGCCGCGTCGGCTGCGTCAATGGGAATGTGCGGCAGGTATTTTAAAAATGAAAATTATATCGCCCTTTCAAAAACCATGCTATCATACTGCATGGAGCATTTCACCGAAAACGGCATACTGATGGGCGAGGGACATCCGCATGGCGACACGACAAGGCGCGGATGCAGACCGGTCGATATAGGCTATGACATCGAGGAATCGATACCCTGTCTTGCCGATGCTGCCGAGGCGCTCGGCGATACCGATACTTTAAAGCGGTTGGCTGAACTGACCCTTAAATTTACGGATTTCATTCTGCCTGACGGCGGCATTGACAATACCTTCGGCAGCCGCAACAATAAGTGGACATATTTCGGCAGCCGCACCTCGGACGGCGCCGTGGCTGCTTTTGTGATGCTCGCAAAATATAAGCCGACGCTTTATGAGGCGGCAAAACGCACGGTTGAGCAGTACGAAAAATGTACGGCGGACGGGCTTTTGTACGGAGGTCCGCATTATAAGCTGCTCGGTCAGAAGCCGTGCATCCACCACACGTTCTGCCACGCGGCAGGACTTGCCGATGCACTTTGCGGAGGGCTTAAAGAGGGACTGCCGGCGGGAACACTTCCGTGTGATACTGTGGAGACAAAGGTCAAGCATTACCCCGAAATAGATACATATAAGATCAAGCGCGGTAACTGGCTTGCCAGCGTTACCGGATATGATTTTTCAAACTTCAGGGGCGGTGCAAACCACAGCTCCGGAGGCACGCTGTCAATGCTTTACAACCGTGCGACCGGTCCGGTCGTGATGGGCTCAACGCTTGATTACCGTCTGGCAGAGCCGCTCAACATGCAGCTGCCCATGGGCGGCACGAGACATTCCAGCCTTATCATGAGGCTTGAATATGTCGAGGACGACGTAAGGTATGTGACCTGCCTTGATCCGGACAGTGTGATAAATGTAAAGGCCTCAGGCGATACCGTAGCGGCGGATGTGACCGCGCATTTTGTAAGCCTTTCGGGGAAATCGCCCAAAGAGCAGGGGCTTGCGGCTCACTTGAAATATACATTCGGCGACGATGTGACTATAAATGTAAGCCTTGAAAGAAATGTCAGCGGTATAGAATTCATACTGCCGATAGTTACGGGCAGCGCGGATGTTGTGACCGATGCTGATTACAAAAAGGAAGAGATATATTATCTTTCTGGCGGATTTGCGGCAGACGAATACAGATTTGAGTGCCGGGGCGATATAAGCGTAACAATAAAAGCCAAGGCTTGAGATACTGCTCAGGTAAAAACATCCGGTGGGGACATACCAGTCCTCGCCGGATGTTTTTTTAGTTTGGGAGCGAATTTTGATTCAAGCTGATTTAGCTTGCTCACGGACACAGGGGGCAATCCCTGCTCTTTTTTATATACTCATTTAGTGATAAACTAAAATTTAACGGTTTAAAAATAAGCAACGGCAGGAACCGTGTCCCTGCCGCACGTCTGCTAATATATTTATTACGCAGCCGAACTAAAACTTACCGTTTTGATATTTCAGTACAAAAAGCAACCGGTGGGGTATTGTCCCACCGGTTACTTGCAATCATGTGTTTTGCCAACCGTGTCGATCACGGTTCTTTTTTGTATATCTTTTAAATATTACTACAGTTGCAATACCGACAAAGCACTGCCTGTAATGCCAACCGCTCAGATCCTGTCAAAGCGAACATTCAAACTGAGCAAACACACGCATTATATCATCGGTGTCCGATATTTTTGAGACTAATGCGGCATCAAGAGGTTTGCCGTCAAACATAGGCGGAAACACATCTTCAAGGCGTGTGCCGTCGGGAACGCTGATCCCGGTGAGAGCCTCTGCAAGACGATCGGTTGTCAGCGCATCGTCAGGGAATGAAACATGCGGCACACAAAAGTCGCATAATGGCGGTAGAAGCTCATCATCATCCCCTGCAAAGGCAGGGGAAAGGTTCAGAGAGTCAGCCATGAATGATGCAATTTCGAAGCGGTCACGGGAAGTCCACGAGTGTGTGGTCGGGGTGGTCAGCACACGGATCTTTCCCTCCGCGCCAAGCTGCTTATAAGTATTTCGAACCTTGCGTCCGTTGCGTTTGAACAGATCATAAGGGATCAGATTATCCAGTGAGCCCTGTTCAAGCAGGAGCGGACGCGGCGCAAACAGGCTGAGCAGTTCCCACATTTCGAGCCTGCCTGCATAGTGCGGCAGCAGGTTGCAGGCGCAGTGCCGGCGCTCCTTTTGCAGAATATAGCTGAATTCGGATGGATATCCGCTGGCGGAGAGTGATGACAGCTCGGGGCAGAGTGCAGCAAGAAAGGTGCAGAGCGTGCCGCCGCCGGAGTTGCCGCAGGCGGCAATGCGCGTTTCGTCTACAAAGCTTTGAGCCGCCATATATCTTATCAAGGCGACTGTTTCCATGACGATCAATCCCTGCAGACTAATACCGCAGTAAAACGGTGCCACGCAGTCTGCGTGACCGAACGGAGCCCTCTCGCCCTGTCCAATGTTGTCCGAAAGCAGCACATATGCTCCCTGGAGCACCAGACGCTGAGCCATGCGCTGATAGCAGTCGGTCAGCCGTCCCTCCTCGCCGTGACCCGGGCAGACCAGCACAAGTGGGCGCTTTCCGCCGCCTTCGGGACGGTAAAGACTGGCCGAGCCGTAAAACCGGTGCCATGATTCAAACAGTATATGCTCGACCGAATAGCCTTCAAATTGTTCTGTACTGCCTGAAAGCAGACGAATGTCAGGTATCAGAAAGTCACGATATCCCAACACGTCCCGGGCTGCGGCGAGTATTTCCTCGCGGTCCTTTTGCAGCCACGGGCGGCGCAGCGGCTGATCGGCACGCGCCCTGGCAAAACGACGTTCATAGGAATCGTATATCTCCATTGTACTGAGTGATTTTTCGTCCATGCTGTGACCTCCATAGTCGGCTGAAAGAAATTAAAGGGTAGAGCTTTTTTTGCAAAATATCAGCCGTTGTTGTTGGAAAAGTGCACGGCGTACTTTGCATAATCCTCGTCAGGCAGCGCAGGCAGCTTTCTGAATCCCTGTCCTAAATTGCAGCCGTTTTCGACAAGGCGGCGCTGCAATGCGCCTACGTCAAGGTCACGCACACGGCAATTATTTTTGATTGACAATGCGGCGGCCGTTCCGGCGGCTTCACCGAGAGACATGCAGCACATAATGAGTCGCGTGCCGCTTTGTCCCGGTATATCAGCCGAGATGTTTCGTCCGGCAGCCAGTACATTTTCCAGACGCACCGGTACAAGTGAGCGGTAGGGAATGTCGTAGTAATAAGCGCCGTCGTCGGAAATGAGTTCCTTCATATTGACACGGGCAATACCGTCGTCCGGCGGCAGCTGCGAACCCCAGCCGGCGCGGTTGGCTATATAGGCAGGCGTACCGTCAGGCAAGGTTCCCTTGAACCACTTCATGTTGCCGGCTGACTCAAATCCGTGCAGGTCAAAGCCGTGCTGGCTTATGGCTATGACATCGTCAAACTTGCGTGCATAGGCAATGTCCATTCCGGTAAACACATATTCGCCCAAAGTGCGGCGGCTTTCACGCACGCCAAGCAGCGAACCGGTATAGCTCAGATATGATTTTTCAAAGCCGGGAACATTTTCGCGTATGAAATCGGCAAGTATGGCAGCCTGCTCACGGCCTTCAATATACATACGGGTAAGGTCGCTGTTGTCGGTCGGGAAGCAGCGTCTTGAATGTGCAAAGCAGATACCTATCTCGTCCATTCCGCACTGTTCGGGTCTGCCGGGGATACGCGTCCACCAGTTGAGGTGATTGTCTATCTCGTAAGGAAGCTTGCCTTCCTTCAGCGCACGGGCGATGAGATCTATCCACTTTGGATCGGTAGCATACAGGTCGCTTGTTTTATATTCTTCGTAGTTTACGCCGCCAAGTACAAATTCAAGCGAGCAGCCCATGGACATGCCGTCCTCAGGGCGCCCGGTCATGGTTTCTCCGCCTGCAAAGTAGACCAGATCAGAATCGCCTGAGGCGTCTACAAAGCGTTTGCCCAATATCACCTGGGCGCCCTTCTTTGTATGTACAACGATTCCGCGCACCTCGTTTCCTTCAACCACCGTATCGATAAGCGGAGTTACCAGCATGCAGTCGCAGCCGTATTCTTTCAGCATACGGTCAAACACCAGCTTGTGCTTTTCGGGATTGGAATTGCGGTGGCGCAGACCGCCTGCTGCTTCAAGCTCCTCGAAAAACTTCTGACCGACACCGGACACAAAGTCCAGCGGTATATTGACCACACCCATCGTGGCAAGACCGCCAAGTGCCGAGGTGTTCTCAATTACTATTGTTTTTGCTCCTGCTTTTCCGGCAGCCAGCGCCGCACCGACGCCTGCCATGCCGCCGCCGACGACCACAACGTCGTATTCGCCGTATACAGGCAGTGCGCGTTCGCCGCAGATCAGTTTTCCGTCAATAAGTTTGTAGTTGATCATACATTATTCTCCCTTTCCAACCTATGAATGGCTTCAGACTGGCAGTTGTCGGCGCAGCGCCCACAGCCGATGCATTTGTTTGCGTCGATCCGGGTGCTTACATCCTCTTTTACGGATATTGCCCCTGCCGGACACTCGTACACGCACATCAGGCAGAGTACGCATCCGGGATCGACCTCATAATAGTATTTTGATTTTGCCATGCGCTTCACCTCACTTCGATGGTTTCATAATACCATCGGATACAAATGATGTAAATGGCGCGAAATCGCATTGATTTGCACTATTTTCTCATTTTGCTTGACAGGAAGATAATAAGAGCGTATCATGAAGCCGGGGTGATAAGGTATGACTGTGATACCGCTGTCCGGACTCAGGTCCGCTGAATACTCTATCGGCAGAGTGGCTGCGATCTATCAGACGCCTGCCTGGCGCGCGATGAGCAGCAGGGAAAGGTGCTGCAACGGATTTTTGCTGATCGATAAAGGAGAGTGTATATATCGCTGGCAAAACGGCGAGGCACGGCTTGCTCCGGGATCGCTTATATACCTGCCTTTCGGCTCAAGGCACAAAATAGAGACCACTACCGATGAATTTGCGTTTTACCGGGTGGATTTTACACTGACCGGTCAGGACGGCGAGCCGATAATCTTTTCTAAAGAGCCGCTGCCGGTATTCAAAAATGCCAGCAGATATTTGTGTGACAATGTGCACGCGCTGACCGAACACTTCCTGCGCTCAGGCGATGTGCTGTACAGTACATCGCTCATTTGCACAATACTATCAGAGGTGGCAGGTCACTTCGAATCTGTACGCCCCGGTCGGATGACCCCCGTGCTGAGGTATCTTAACGACCACTACCGTGAGGAGATCGACTGCACCGTGCTGTGCGAGCTGTGTTTCTTAAGCCCGGCGCAGATGTACCGCTTGTTTAAAGAGGAAACGGGGACAACACCTGTTGAATACCGCAACCGCTTAAGGGTGCAGCGTGCCTGCCTGCTTTTGCGCGGACGTGAATGTACAATAGGTGAAATAGCGTCGCTGCTCGGATTCGAAAGCGTATATTACTTCAGCCGGGTATTCAAGAAAATAACCGGCATGTCGCCGTCTTTGTGGCGTGAAAACAATATCTGATGCTTTTTTAAGTCTGTAAGTCTTTGCAGGCTGCCAAACCTGTATTTTATTTTAAGGAACGCAAAAAAACACGGCGAAGCCTGATGCTTTCGTCGTGTTTTGTCTTTATCTGCTTTTGTGATTGCTAAGGATTTTATTCGTTTTGCTGTTGTGTATCCTGCTGATCTGTTCCATCAGCCTCGCCGATGTCGCTTTGCGGCTGAGCGCTTTCTTCGGCATCCTCTCTTTTCTCATGCCGCTCAATTATATCGGACACTATCATCTGCACTGTTGCGGCGATAGGCACACCGATCAGTATTCCGCCGAAGCCCAAAAGACCGCCTCCGACCGTGATCGCGATAAGCGTATAAAGCGGATGAATACCGACGTTTTTGCCTATTATCTTGGGCTGGATCACATTTCCGTCAAGCTGCTGCAATACGAGTATCGAAGCGCCGACAATAAGTGCCTTTCCTATACCGCCCGTAATGGCTGTGAATATGGCAACGCCTATACCCGATATTGTTGCTCCGAAATAAGGAATGAGGTTGGCAGCACCCACAAGGAAGCCAAATATAGGTGCGTAGTCAACGCCTATTATAAGGAACAGTACGGTACATGATATTGCGACGATAAGGGCGTCTATAAGGGCGCTGTATATGTAGGAATAAAAAATATCGGAAATGCGGCAGAGGTAATCGTACGCCGAGCGGAGGTTACGCTTTTTGAAAAACAGCGACAAGAATCTTCCGACCGAACGCACCAGCATCTCGCGGCTGAGCAGCATGTATACGGACGAGAACACTGCAAGTAAAATGTCCACAAGTGCGGTTCCGAACCTGTAAACACCGTTGGCGACCGCCGTCAGCTTGTCAAGGTTTATGTCTGAAAGGTATTTGTCCGGATTAATCATGTTGTAGATCGAATCCGGTTCAAAGCCGAACAGCTTTCCGTCGCTGTCAAGGTGCGAATTTATAATATCAACCATCTTGTCGTAGATTGACGTGCGGTTGTTGTAAAGGCTTATAAGGCTTGAGACCAGCCACGGGATTATAAGGACGAGCAAAACGGTTATCACGGCAAGTGCCGCTATGTACACCGTGAGGACGGCAAATCCGCGCGAATGATTGCAGATAAAAGGAGCCCGTTTTGCTTTTTTGTAAAGCGCTTCAAACTTCTTTTGCGGAACAAAAAGCACAAATGCGATAATGAAGCCTATAAAAAACGGGCTGAGTATCGAAAGAACACTCCCGATTACCGAAAATATTGCCGGGAGCGATGTCAGCGTTTCTCTGAACAGTATTACCGCCGCGACAAAAATGAATGCGGCTATCCACATTGACAACTGCTTGTGTTTTTGGTAAAATCTCATTGACAGCCTCCGTTTCGGGCACAGATACAGCCCAGTCTCAATATAGTAATTATAACAGAACTGCCGTCAATTACAAGAGTTTATTTGTCGAAGGGAAATCATTATGGAACTTACCGATCCTAAGGTTATAAGATCCGTTTTAAGTGAAAACGGTTTTACGTTCAAAAAGAGCCTCGGACAGAATTTTCTTATTAACCCCACAGTTTGTCCGAAAATGGCGGAAAGCGCCGTGCAAAGCGGCGAGGACGGCGTCATTGAGATAGGACCCGGAATAGGCGTGCTGACGGCAGAGCTTGCAAAGCGCGCAAAAAGGACGGTCAGCATCGAGCTTGATGAGCGCCTGCGTCCGGTGCTGTCGGCTACTCTTGCGGATTACCCGAATGCAGAGGTGATTTTCGGGGACGTAATGAAGACCGATCTTAAGAAAATTATAGAAACCAGATTCCCGGGCGGCAGAGTGTCCGTGTGTGCCAACCTGCCTTATTATATCACATCACCGATAATCATGATGCTGCTTGAAAGCAGATTGCCGGTAACATCGGTGACCGTTATGGTGCAAAAGGAAGCCGCCGACCGGATATGTGCAAAGGTCGGCAGCAGGGATTCGGGCGCGGTCACGGTCGCGGTCAATTATTACAGCGAGCCGGAGCTGCTTTTTAAGGTGTCGCGAGGGTCGTTTATGCCGTCGCCCAATGTTGACAGCGCTGTAATAAGACTTAATATAAGACATCAGCCGCCGGTGAAGGTGGGCAGCGAAAAAGACTTTTTTAAATTTGTCAGGGCGTCATTTTCACAGCGCAGGAAAACTCTCATAAATTCGGTTTCATCGGTGCTGTCAATAAGAAAGGAAAATGTCAGGGATGCGGTGCTGTCAATAGGTCTCGACGAAAATGTGCGTGCCGAAAATCTAACTATGGAGCAGTTGGCACTTGTAAGCAACGCGCTTTTTTAAATCACAGCATTATGTATAAAAGCGCCAGCAAAAGCAGCTCGTCGGAGTCGTCAGAAGAAAGCAGAAATATCATTACTATAATAAGGATAACATCGCTGTCGATCTTTAAATTTTTGAAATTAAGCATTTTCAGCAGATCAAAGCCCCTGCCGCCGCCTTTGACATTTGGTCCTTGCGGCGGTTCTTTGCGCTGCGGATGCGCGTTATGCTCAGGCATTTGCGGCGGTTTGCCGTTTTGCGTGTTCAAGAAATTAGGCACGGGAGGCATGCCGTTTACTGCACGGTCGGCTTTTCTTTGCATTTCCCTCATGCGCCGCTCCGCGTCACGCTGCATTTCCATAAAGCTTGCATTTTGCTGCCCTGCCATACTTATAGTTCACCACCGTTATAATGTGTTTTTATATGCCTAACATATCAAGCAGACCCTCATCACGCAAAACCGGCAGCAGGGAAGCTATTTTAAGCAGCTTTACCGCTTTGTCGACGCGCTCGCGCCTTTCGGGAGCAAGATGAGGCTTAAGCGCCAATAAAAGTGCCGTCCTGTCATCTCCGCCGCTTTTGGACAGCGCGGAAAAAACGCCTATAAGCTTTGCCGGATCAAAGCCTTCCGGCAGGGACAGTCCGCCGCCTGACTGGGGCGGCGGTGCCACCGGTTTGTTTTCTCCGAACAGTGCCTCTGCCATTCCTTTTATTTTTTCCATACCGTCGGGGTCCGACAGCAGGGAGGTTATTTTTTCAGCCATATCATCCATAAGGGCGACCTCCGTCGGCAGCTTTATACTCCGCCGTTTTTGTTTTTAAATGCCTTTATCACCGCATCGGCGGTCTTTTTATCCTTCATGGCTGTCCTTATCTTGTCAGCCGATCCGGAGTCCAGATGTGACAGTATGGTGTCCGCATCGCCCGAGCTTGCAGCCGATTTCAGCTGCTCCTTGCTCATACCGAGTCTGGCGGCAACGGTGCCGAGCATTTTATCAAGCTGTTTTTCATCCATTAAAAATCACCCCGCTTTTCATATATAATATATGAAGTTCTGGGGCTTTGGATTACTTTTTTACCGAAAGAGGGGACTTGGGTATGCGTATTCTTGTAATGTCAGACTGCCACGGGCGCATATCGCCGGTGAGACGCGCTTTGGAAAATGAACCGGAAGCCGTGAATGTCTTTTATCTCGGCGACGGCGCAAGGCAGGTGTATGAGCTGTCAAAGGAGTACAGCACGCGCAAATTTTATATTGTAAGGGGAAACTGTGATCCGTTCTGCGATTTCCCCGAGAGCGGAGCCGTGACTCTTTGCGGCAAAAACATTTTTTACACCCATGGGCATAGATATGGCGTAAAATACGATACCGGCACATTATCGGTCACTGCTAAGGAGGCTCATGCCGACATAGTGCTTTTCGGGCACACGCATATATCGTGTATAGTATATGACGACGGACTTTACCTTGTAAATCCCGGGTCGGTGTCCGAGGGCAGGGACGGCAGGCAAAGCTATGCCGTAATAGATATTATGCCTTCCGGCATATTGCCTGCGATAAAGTGGCTGTAAAATACGAATATGAGCACGACAAAAGCCCGGCAAAGAAATTTGCCGGGCGTGTTTTATAAATAACAGATTTCGTTTTACGTTCTGTCGGTCATACCGATATAATCGCGTTTCGGATGCACGCTTAAATATGCCGGACGTATTATCTTGCTTACATTTACAAGCTCCTCGATGCGGTGGGCGCTCCATCCGACTATACGCGACGCGGCAAAAATCGGAGTGTATAATTCGGGCGGCAGCTCAAGCATGCTGTAGACGAATCCGCTGTAGAAGTCGATGTTTGCGCTGACCCCCTTGTACATCTTTCTTTCCTCCGATATGATTTCGGGAGCAAGCTGTTCGACTGCCGAATACAGCCCGTATTCGCGCTGCAACCCCTTTTCTTCGGACAGACTTTTGACAAACGAGCGGAATATCATGGCGCGCGGATCAGAGACCGAATATACCGCGTGACCTATACCGTAGATCAGCCCTGTGCGGTCAAAAGCCTCTTTGTGCAGTATCTTTTTTAAATATTCCGCTATCTCGTCCTTGTCGTTCCAGTCTTTGACGTTTGCCTTTATATCGTCGAACATGGCGCAGACCTTGATGTTGGCACCGCCGTGTTTAGGACCTTTGAGCGATCCGAGCGCCGCTGCCACAGCCGAATATGTGTCTGTTCCCGATGATGAAACGACATGGGTCGTGAAGGTTGAGTTGTTGCCGCCGCCGTGTTCTGCATGCAGCACAAGCGCAAGGTCAAGTATTTTGGCTTCAAGTGGGGTATATTTGCTGTCTATTCTCAGCATGTGCAGTATGTTCTCGGCAGCCGAAAGCGAGGGATCGGGTTCGTGGATAAAAAAGCTCTGGCTGTTTTTTATATAGTAGCTGTATGAGTGATAGCTGTAAACGGCGAGCAGGGGGAATGAGGCTATAAGCTGTATGCACTGCCTCAAAACGTTCGGCACGCTCGTGTCGTCCGGGCGCTTGTCGTATGAATAAAGGGTCAGAACACTTCTTGCAAGCGAATTCATGACATCGGTCGACGGCGCCTTCATTATGATATCCCTTGTAAACGACGATGGAAGTGAACGGTAGCTTGCCAAAAGAGCAGAAAAATCTTTCAGCTGCTCCTTATTCGGAAGCTCGCCGAAGAGCAGGAGGTATGTTATTTCTTCAAAGCCGAATCTGCCGTCCTTTAAAAAGCCGGCTACAAGCTTTTCTATATCGTAACCCCGGTAGTAAAGCTTGCCCGGGCAGGGCACAAGCTCGTCGCCGACGCGTGTTTTTGAAACTATTTCCGATATCTCGGTAAGACCGGTCAGTACGCCGTTTCCGTCAAGGTCGCGAAGTCCGCGGAATACCTTATGTTCTGTGTACATAGACGGCTCAATGTAGCTGTCGCTCACAGCCAATTTTGCTAATTTTTTAATCTCCGGTGTTATTGCGGAGAAATCACGCTCCTTATTGACGTTTGCTTTCATTATCATCGTCCTTTCACATGTTACTTTACATATTAATAATCTAACATATTAAAGGAATTTATTCAATTAAATAAATGTAAACATTAGCAGCGCCGCACGATAAAAAGGTTGTTTCCCTTGCCAGCCTAGGCTGAAGATAGTCGAACACCACACGCCTTAAAAGCGGAAAAATCTCGGTTTTTATTGTCTCATCACTTGAAATACGTTAGTATTCCTGCGTTCTTCGACTTCAAAAACGCAAAATTTTTCGGTTTTAAGGTCGGAGAGTTTCTGCCGGCGAATTTTTTAGGCAGCGAAGCGTGAGATTGCCCGTAAGGCTGGCGCCTACGGGTGATAAGTGCAAAGCTGCCTGAATAAAGGCGGCGAGCGAAACCGTATGGTGTTCGGCTATCTTCAGCCTAAGCTCCGGGTCTTAAATGTATAAGAAAGCGGCAGGGAATCCTGCCGCTAAATTCTATGTTGTTTACAATAATATCAAGGTTTTTTCACATATCTTATACCCATTGCGGAGCCGACCGGTTTCCCATCGGCAAGCCAATCGGCATAGGCACGTCTCAGCCCGGAATCGCGCGGAAGTGTGGCAGGATCGTCGATATTGGCTGATCCGAATATACGCCACATATCGTGCTTTGTTTTATCTATATCGGTATAAACATGCGTAAACATTTCGGAGAACTGTCTTATCCGGCTGCTTTCGGGCAGCATGACCTCGTGTCCCGGAAAGAGAAGCCAAGAGTGGCAGCGCAGCAACACATAATCTCCGGAAAATTCGTCCGCATAAAATGCGGCGGCTTTATTGAATGAGTCAAGCACGTCCTCGGGATCAAGCGGACCGCGCGAAGGAATATGGATATTAATGGCTTTTTCATTGCCCTTAAAACATATTTTACCGTCCGGGGAAATGCAGGGTGGCATTGTACAGCGCTCATATTGCAGCCTTCCGAGTGCGAAGCGATCAAGTGAGAAAAACCAGTCGTACCAGTTGTTGACGAATGATCCCCAAAAGCCCTTGACATTATAACATTCAAACAGCTTGCAGCGCAGATCAGCCATTGCGTCAAGGTACATTTCATCAGAGTAACCTGCCCTTGCGTACAGCTCCTTTAAATGCTCTGCGGCAAGGATATAATACAGCAGTTCGACCGTGCCGGTCTCTACCGGCAGAGACTCCGCTGCTGCCTGAACCGCCTTTAAACCGCGTCCGAGGTCGCGCGTTTCATCATTTTGATAGCGTGCAAGCTCAGAGTGGAGCACATCTGAGGCGTTTTGGTTCGCCAAAACGGCGTCGGCTGCTTTAAGCAGCGCTTTTTCTGCTTCGGCAGGAAAATCAAGTTCGCGGCAAAATTCAGTTATAAATTCTCTGTTCATAGCTTGTCACCCCTGAAATTATATGATTTTAAAAAAGCGCACGACATATGCCGTGCGCTAATATTTTTTAATTATGCCTCTTCGTCGAAAGCTATCGGCGCACCGTTCTTTTCATCCGAACGGAAGGCAGCCTCCATGACCTTTAAGACGCGGCGAGCCTGCTCATGTGTGATGAGCTGCTTTTCGGTACCGTCGATTGCCTTGCAAAGGTTGCGGTAAAAATCGTGAACATCGCTTTCGGGACGCTCGACCTCATAGGTCTCGGTCGTGATGGCGTCACGCGGAGCCATGGTCTTTGTAATGCCGGCAGCAGTCTGAACCGGAATAACATCACTCTCATGCCACGCCTTGCAGCGGACGACCTGAGCCTTTTCACGCCAATCGGTTATTATAGCGGTGCCGCTTTTGCACTGCATATAAAATCTCGGAAGGGCGATGAAATTGAATGTTCCGACCTCGACACAACCTGTCTTACCGCTCTCAAACTCAATGCGGAGCTTGAAGCCGTCGTCAACCTCATCGGTGGTGATGTGGGTGCAGTTGCAGCTGACCGAACGTATCTTTTCGGGAATAAGCAGAAGCATCTGGTCGATAAGATGCACGCCCCAGTCAAGCATCATACCGCCGCCGTAAGGCTTGTGGCAGCGCCAGTCACTCGGTATACCGCGCGAACCGTGTATGCGCGACTCTATGTTTATGACATCGCCGATGCGTCCGCTTGCGATTATCTCCTTAATGCCGAGATAGTCAACGTCCCAGCGCCTGTTCTGATGTACGGTGAAAATTTTGCCTGCCTTTTTGGCTGCAGCTACCATGCGGTCGAATGATGCGACCGACAGCGCGACCGGCTTCTCACAGACAACATTCTTACCTGCCGAAAGTGCAGCCACGACTATTTCCTCATGAACATCGTTAGGAGTTGCACAAACAACGATGTCCACAGTCGGATCGGCAAGCAGCTCCTCGCGCGATGCGTATGTATGAATACCGCGGGATCGGGCAAGCTCTGCACGCTCGCTCTTTATATCGTATATTCCGGCGAGCTCAACAACGTCGCTCTTAAGGGCGTGGTCTGCATGCCAGCCGCCCTGTCCGCCGTATCCGATTATAGCTACTTTCTTTTTCATATTGATCATCATGTCCTTTCAAGGCGCAGTGTATTAAACCTGCCGATATACGCAGGTACTCCGGCTGCCATACCGGCAGCGGTCAGCGCCTTTGTTTTTGCAGCGCGATTTCTCACGCCAAGATATCGTTAAAAAACAGGGCACCGCTTTCCTCGTGCGGAAAGGGGTACATATATGCCCCTGCGGCGTTAGCCGTAGGGGACTTAAAAGCTTTTTATCAGACTTCGGGAACAGTGATCTCGACTTCGTGGCCGAGCTTTGCAGACTTGCAGATACCGTCGATAATAGCCTGGTTGTAAACTATCTCGCTTGACGGGACGGTAGCCTTGCCGCCTTCCTTGATAGCATCAACGAACGCGCGCAGCTTCTTATAGAAGAGTGAGCCGCCCTTGTTGGCGATAAGCGGTACTTGGTACTGAATCATGCTGTTGCCGGCAACGGTCTTGTAAACGGTAAGCGGCTTGTCAAACTCACCGTTCCAGCACTCGGTCGAAGGAATACGGAGACCGCCCTTGGTACCGAGAATAAGTGCGTCGCCGCAGGTATCCATGTTCATAGCCCATGAAATTCTGAAGTCGAGGATAATGTCTCCCTCGAGACGGACGAACGCAGCTGCAAAATCGTCAACACCGAACTTTGCGGCGTATTCCGGATGGGTAGGATAGTAAGCAGGATCGGTTCCGAAGTATGCCGACTTGTAACCGCTGACGGTCAGCGGCTTCGGATATCCGACAGCGCCGAGCAGCATGTCGAGCGAATAAGAACCGATATCGCCGACAGCGCCTATACCTGCGGTGCTTTCCTCAATAAACGAGGTGCCGAACGGAGTCGGGATTCCGCGACGGCGGCCGCCGCCTGCCTGCAGATAGTATACCTTACCGAGCTCACCGGAGTCAACTATCTTTTTGATCATTTTCATATTTTCGCTCATACGGGGCTGGAAGCCGATGGTAAGTATTTTGCCCGACTTCTTCTCGGCCTTCATGACCTCGATAGCCTCGTCAAGTGTAACGGTGAACGGCTTCTCAAGCATAACGTTTACACCGTGGTTAAGAGCGTTGATAGCCGGTGCTGCGTGCTGGCAGTTGTAGGTGCAGATCGATACGCCGTCGAGATCCTTCTCGGCGTCGAGCAGCTCCTTGTCGCTGTGATAGAAGCGGACGTTTTCGATGCCGTGCTTCTTGGCAAATGCCTCAGCCTTGCCCGGAATAAGGTCAGCCATCGCAACAACCTCAACATCCGGCATATTCTTGTATGCGGAGATGTGTGAATCTGCGATCCAACCTGTTCCGATTATACCGATCCTGACCTTTTTGGTCTCATCAATAACCTTGACTTCCTGATTTTCCTTAAATGCGTCCAAGCCTGCCATAATTAATTTCCTCCATTAAATTATTTATCATCAGAGAGATCTGATGTAATCAATGCTCATTTTCGCACACTCCAAAGGAGTTTTGCCCATGCTCGGTTGATCCTGCTCAACTATGACAGCCTCAGCGCCTGCGTCTTTGGCAGCCTTGAGCAGAGAAGCAATGTCCTGAACGCCGTAGCCGATCGGACGGAACTCAAACGGAGAATTTTCCGGAGTCTTTTCCTGCTTTTTATCCGAATCACCGGAATCTATAAGTCCGTACATATTAGCGGACTTACTTCCGTAGTAATCCTTCAGATGTACAACAGGAGCGCGGCCGGTATATTTCTTTACATACTCAGCCGGATTTTCGCCGCCGACGCGTGCCCAGCAGGTGTCTATCTCGGTCTGGAGCTGCTCGGGAGTGGTATCTGCGTAGAGAATATCAAGCTTATTCTTGCCGTCGACCTTCTCAAACTCAAAATCGTGATTGTGATAGCAGAGCTTCATTCCGTACTTTGCACATTCAGCCGAAAGCTCCTTTATTTCGTCAAGGAACTTATGGTAGTTTTCGCCGCCCGGAAGGCAATTCTTGTCGATCCACGGAATTATAAAATATTTGCAGCCGATATCGTGATAAAGCTTTACGATACCGTGGAAGTCTTTGGCAACTTCATTCATTCCAACATGTGTCGAGATCGGCTTTACACCGGCATCCTCACACATTTTCTTTACTTCATCGGCGGTATGACCGAACACACCGGCGAACTCAACAAGATCGTAACCCATCGCACCGATGGCTTTGATCGTGCCTGCCATGTCCTTGGACATATCGTCCCTGACAGAGTAAAGCTGAATTCCTACAGGTAACTTTGACATATTAGTTTCCTCCTTTAGCCATTCACTGGCTTTTATACTTGAATTTTAACGCAAAGCAATGTATAATACAAGTAAAATATAGAAAATTTGTGGACAATTATTGCTCTGTTTGAGTGTATTGACAAGTGGAGGACCGGAAAATGTATTTTCATATTGAGAACAAGAAAAATGCATGTGAAATTCACAAGCACTCACATAGACTTTCTGAGGTTCCGCATCTTCACTCGCATATTGAGATGGTGCTGGTGCACGACGGAAAGACCGAAGCCATAGCCGATACAAAGCATGCGATAGCGGAAAAGGACGATATTTTTATTGCATTTCCGAACCAGATACACTATTATCTTGACAAAACCGAAACCGTGCTGCATGATATAATCATTTTTTCGGCTGACATGTGTCCGGAATTCAGCCGCATTTTAGGTTCTTATGTGCTTAAAAGTCCGGTTTTAAAGGGTGCGGGGAAGAATCCGAAAATAAGCTCGTCGTTTGAAAATATACTTGAATGTGTGGCGGACGGCGGCGAATATTCGGAGACCGAAATACGCGGCAGCATGCTGGTACTGCTCAGTGAAATGTTCCGCAATGCCGAGCTGGTCGAAAATGCCTCATATGATATGGGACTTGCCAAGGACATTATCAACTATTGTTATGACAATTACAATACCGATATTTCTTTGAACACGGTAGCACACTCGCTGCATGTCAGCCGATATTATGTTTCAAGGCTGTTCAGCAGCCGTCTTAATATAGGCTTCAACAGCTATATTAATTCGCTTCGCATCAGAAGGGCATGCGAGATGCTCAAGACCAACGACCGCAGCGTGACCGAGATCGCCGGTGCGGTAGGATACAATTCGGTCCGTACATTTGACAGGTGCTTTGCCGAAATAAGAGGCATGTCGCCCAAGGAATACCGCAAGAACGTGCTTGCAAAAAAAGGATAAGGAAAAAATAACAGACGCATGCCGGTAAAGAAAAGGCGTCCGGCTGTCATAAAGGACCTGCTGTCCTTCATACCCATTTAATGAACAGGGGATGAGGATATGAGGTTCTTTATTTTTACGAAAAAACAGTTGCTTACGGTGTGCGGTGCTGTCCTTGCAATAGCTGTCGGAGCAGCCGCGTCGGTCGGAGTATTTGCCAAAACCGCACGCAAGCTGCCGATATACTGCGTGAGCACCGAGGAAAAGAAGGTGGCTTTGACCTTCGATGCTGCGTGGGATAACACTTAAAAGGTACAAATATTTTTTAAACCAATTCCTCAAATTTAAAACCGACAGTAACCTTTAGTTTTCTCTCTTTTTCCGCGGTTTCGGGATTGGTTGCCAGCTCCTCGTGTACCCAAATAGTGGCGATAAACGCGTCCATAATTTCCTTTGTAAGCTCCGTGATTTTCCCGTGTTTCATCAAGGACTTTATAACAGGGTTGTTAAGCGCAATTTTCGGGTCGGCTGAAAGCTTTTCTTCACAAGCCTTTAGCTCCGACTCTGTTTTTTCAAGCTCGGTATATTTCTTATCTACGCTTATCTGCATATCGTCGCGCTGCCTTTTTTTTGCTGGGTCGTTCCAAACCTCGGCAATCATACCGTGCAATCCCTCAATTTGCCTGTTCAGCACTTCACACTTCTTTTTAAGCTCGTCAATGTGAAGTTCAAGCCTCGAAAATTTGGATTTAACCTGTTTGTTTTTTCTGTCGTTTATAGTCTTTGCCAAATCCGTGTATTTTGCCAGTTGTTCATTAAGTTTATTTATGATATGCTTTGTCAGCGTTTCTTCGTTTATAGAGTGTGATGTGCAAATCTTATTTTTATCACCGTTTGATTTATAAGAGCGGCAAACATACCTTGTACTGACCTTATCCTTATATCTATTCTGTATTTTTGCCATTGCCCGTCCGCACTCGGCGCATTTTAAATGCCCCGCAAAAACGGATATGTTCTGCGTAAAATCAATATCCCGTGTAGTTGTTTTCAGCCGTTCCTGCACCTTGTTAAAGGTTTCCCTGTCAATAATCGGTTCGTGACAGTTTTCGGCGACAATCCATTCATCGGGAGTATACTGTGTTTTCCCCGTTTTATTAAATCTGCTGTGGTTTGTCTTGTGCTGCACCAAGTCGCCGCAGTAAACGCGATTTTGCAAAATGCGCTGAACTGTTGAGTATGTCCAGCTATTTGTCGTATCAAGCTTTTTATAATTCTTATAATTTATACCATTCTGTTGCTTATAGACCGACGGACAAGTAATTCCCTTATCGTTAAGCCGCTTTGCAATGGTATTTTTGCCCGTTCCCTCTAAAAACTGCTTAAAGATAAATTCAATTACACGGCTTGCCTCTTTGTCAATTACAAGGTGGTTTTTGTTTTCGGGATCGCGCATATATCCATAGCTCGGAAACGCGCCGAGGAACTGCCCCTTTGAGCACCTCACCCGAAAGCCCGAAATCAGGTTGTTAGATAGGCGGCGCGAATAGTCCTCATTCATAAGGTTTTTAAAGACGGTTATAACATCATAACCGTTTGTGTGCAGAGTGTCAACATTATCAAACAGGGCAATAAATCTTGTGCCGTACTGCTGAAAGGTGTTTTGCAAATATTCGCCCGCCTGCAGATAGTTACGGGCAAAGCGGGATAAATCCTTTACAATTACACAATTTACCTTGCCAGCCTTTATATCGTCAATCATAGCCATAAAGCTCGGTCGTTTAATATCATCCGTGCCTGAAATGCCGTCGTCTATATACTCTCTGTAAAAGTTAAATTCGTCCTCATGGTCGTTCAAAAATTCATGCAGCAGTATTTTTTGGTTTTCTATACTTTCCGAAAAATGAGCCTCACCCTTGCGCTCGTCTGCCTTGGAAAGTCGGATATAAAGTGCGGTTGAATATTTTTTTGCAGCCATAATTTACCTCTTGAATTTTTATTTTGTATCTTTGTTATCTATTATATCAAACGGTGGGTACAAAATCAAGCTTTAGTTATAAAAACAGGAATAAAAAAGGAAGGTGCCGAAGCACCCTCCCCGTCAGAGTAATAATATGTATCGAGTAAGTCGTTTAAGCAGTCCTCAAATTTTTTCCCATTTGCAAAAATATCCTCAAATTCAATATGGACTTTCATAGGCTTTTGTCCTTTCGATATATTGATTTACGATTGCAACTAAGCATTAAGCCGCCTGTATTAAATTTTATGAAAGCCGAAATAAAATAATGCCCACTTAATAATTGAAAAACAATTTTAACTTTTACACACAAAGCAATTTTTCGGCTTTACATTGTCAATATATCGAAATCGGAACACATTGGCAGGGCAAGTCAAAAAAATTTTAAAATATTTTTTTGCCGCCCGCGTGGAAGCCCACGGCTGGGGTAAAACCCCGATAGTGCGAGGTAGATGTGCCGTTCGGCATATCATACTGAGTACTATCCGCCGAAATCCCCAAACCGCCCTTTTTCAATCGTCTAAACTATTATTAAAGGCGGTGAGAAAATGGCAAAAATGAAAGCTACCGTTAGGAACGGCAGAACAAATAAAAGCGGTCATGTTTATAATGCCAACCACAATACAAGGGCAGAAACACGAAATCTTGAGGGACATATAGACCACGAAAGAACGGTAAAAAATGTCAATTTTAAATTTCTGTCAGACGGAAGTATAGAAAAAAGCGGCAGCTTTGATTCAAAGGCTTTTGAGCTGTCGCAATATGAAGTGTACTTCGGCGAGGGGCAAAAGGCTAAAAATGACCGATATATAAAGGACGGACACCCCGAACGCTGCAAAACCGTTGCCGAGGTCTATTCGCACCCTAAAACCGCTCCGCTTGAAACTATCATTCAGCTTGGAAACAGAAACACCGATATTTCCCCAGCAGAGCGCAAAAGGGTAATGATTTCCTCTGCCTTTGAGCTGATTGACAGCTTACGGGCAAAGTACGGAAACAATGTAAAAATATTATCACTTTCAATACACAACGATGAAAATACCCTGCACGGACATTTGCGAATATGTTTTGTCGGCAAAGATAAATTCGGCTTTGCCGTACCAAACCAAAGTCAGGCGTTTAAGGAAATGGGTATCGAGCGCCCCGACATAACAAAGAAAGAGGGTAAGTATAACAGCCCCTTGATAACCTTTTCAAGCGAGCTGCGCGAGAAATTTTATAGCCTATGCGAGCAAAAAGGTATTGAAATCGACCGCGAGGTAAAAGCTCCCTCGCAAAAGCACCGAGATATTTTGGAGTATAAGTGCAACCAGCTTGAAAAAAGCGTTACAGAACTGACGGCAGAGCGAAACACCCTCCGAAATCAAAACAGCATAGCAAAGGTTATACAAAGCGGCTTTAACAAACCGCAAATCGAAATTAAAGCCGAGCCGATTAAAGATAAGGCAAACAAAGGCGGCGCTGAAAGTGTTAAAATCAGCAAATCCGACTTTGAGTGGCTGAAAGAGAGGGCAAGGCTGACAATCGGCATAAAAACCGCGTTTGAAAGCTTGCAGCGCTACGGTAAAGAGCTTTGGGATAAGGTCAATCAGGAAAAATATATATCCGAACTAAACAGCAAACTTGAAAATGAGGAGCGGCAAAACAGAGAGCAGTCAATACAAATAAGCAAGCTTTCGCAAAACCTTAACCTTGCTTATGAGCAACTGCAAGACCAGCAGGAATTTATGCAGAAAACGGGGCTTTGGAAAAGATTTTGTGATTTTTTAAAGGAAAAATTCAGGGAACGGCAGGAAACGGAATACAACCGCTCCCTATAAACGAGGTGAAAATATGGCAGAAAATCAGGATATATGCGAATTGAACGCAGAAATAGCAAGCCTTAAGGCTGAAATTGAAACCCTAAAGATGAAAAAAAGCCTTGTTGAGTGTGTCCGTGAGTCCTACTCAAAAGATTTAACACCTAAAATTCTGCAAAGGCGAACAAGGTACAAAAAGGTAAACGGCGTCAAAGAGCCATTTTGTGAGGTCACTGTTTCCGAGGCGGAGCTTAACAGCCTTTTGGAAATAGCGACAGGCAGAGCCAGCATTGACGAAAAAATATCGGAGCTTAAAAAGCTCGGTGACAGGCTTTGGCACGAGCTAAGTCAAACCGAACTTTATAAAAGGTCGGTTGAGCTGGAGCGGCAAAACCTTTTGTTAAAAGCCGAAATTAAAACGCTTGAAAATGAAATGTCGGCTTTGCAGGAGCGAGATAGCGCCGAGCCGTACATATATTATGAGGATGAAATAAAGGATTTAGAAATCAAATAGGTACTGACCTGTCGAAAACGGCAGGTCTTTTTTCATCGGCATTTGTTTAAGCATAGCAGAAAGATATAAGCCGCCGTATAAATCCGCACTTAAACAGACCGTTAAATCGACGGTTTCATAGCCGTTATACTGCGTTTCGAGATATTCGCCGTCGCCCCCGTTTTCGCAAAAGCCTAACATTTTCTTATGGGATATGCGCCCGTCACGCTCTGTGATTATCGGCTTTTCAAGGTTGCGGCTGCCTGACCAGCGCTTAAAAGTAGTGCGGTTTTTGTCGTCGCCGCTCCCCTTTGTAAGATAAACCGCAAGAGCCGTCAAGCCGTCGTTATCAAACCGCAGGCGGTCGGATGATACCGCCCCGTTACCCCAAGCCGCCGAAAGCTCGTTCCTATTCAAACCGCTGTTTATAACAAGGTGGGTGTGCAGTCGGTTGTGTTTTTCGCCGTATTCAATTATATATAGGTATTTGAACTCCCGCCCCGCCTTGCAGTATTTCCGTTTTACGCGCCGCAAAAAGTTTTGTATGCACCTTTGGCATTCCGCGACCGTTGCGGGCAGATGTTCATCGTCAAAGGTCAAGGTTACAAAAAGGTCTTTTGGTGTAAAATTGGTATGCAGAAGCCTACGCAGACGGTCGGTGGCGTGTCGGCGGTTAAGTCGCTGTTGCACCTCACTTGTCGGCTTCTTGCGTTTGCTTCGCCCTCTCTGTTGGGTGTAAACAGGATAAATTGCTACCTCTATATAATCCCCACAAGTGTATTTGCGCTCTCTGTATGTTCTTTGCATTTTCAGTTTCCTTTCTGTGTATGGTCGTTATGTTAATACCTTTTACAAGCTCGGCAAAACCGAACAGACGGCAAAGGTTAATTTAGAAGCTCTAAAAACTCATACAATTATCATATTCAAAAATTCAGTTTCGGGTGGGCTAAACACACAAAAACTCTATTCCCTAAAATCTATTTTTCAAAAATTTAGCAACCCGTGAAATTATCATATTAGAAATTAAATTTTCGGGTAGGTAGAAAACAAAAAATGCGCGGATTTCTCCGCACATTTTACGCGTACCTTGTGAAGTGTTGATATTTTTATCGCTGTATGTTATAATAACTCCACCCAATAATATAATTTTGATATGGTGATTATGTAATGCACAATAAATTAAATTTAGAGTTAATTAAAATAAATTTGAAACTGATTTTAATTCCATTAGCGGTTGTTTTGCTTTTAGGCGGTATTTTAATTTATTTTTCTATAAACGGACAGTCAAAAACTATTGCCACCTATGAGCAAGTATGGGAAACTATTGAAAACAAAGGCATTATACCAACCGATACAACCGAAATGTTTAAGGAAGCGTGGAAAGATAGAAACGATAGCAAGGGTGAAACTTTACAAAAGGCATTAACCTTTAAAAATCCTGATTTTAATATCAATTTTAATTTTTTCGTTTTTGATGATGATAAATCTGCTCATAGTGCCCGTGTTTCTTATTGGAACTATCTTAGATATGATAGTGGCAGATTTGGGACACGTGCCACAAACCAAGAATACACATCTTCTGCTTCTAATTTTACGGTTTGTTGGGTAAAACACGATAATTACTATACTGTATGCACAAGGGTTGGAAATACAGTAATATATGCAGAAGCAAATGCAGATTCTAACGAATTGATAAAAGAAATTATTAACGAAATTGGTTATCAATAGAATGAAGGTGGATTGCTCAATGTACTTAAATCTTAAAAAAATCACAGCAATATTTTTATCAGTTTTAATGTTGTTTTTAATAGTAGCTTGTAATGAAAACCCAAAAACAGAATCAGAAACAGAGTCCAAAACAGAAAGCAGTGAGCCTGTTAATATTGATTTTAATATTGCCGACGAAGATGATACAACCGATCCTGAAAACATTGAAAATGCTCAACTCGAAGACGGCGCAAAGGTGAATTTTGCCGAAGTGCAAGACAAAAAAGGATTGCAAAACGGAATTGACGTATCTAAATGGCAGGGAAAAATTGATTGGCAAAAGGTTAAAAATGCAGGTGTTGATTTCGCAATAATTCGTATCGGCTACCGTGCCGAAAACGGTCAGCTTTACCGCGACAGTAATGCAGATTATAACATTCAACAAGCTCAAAAGTATGGCGTACTTGTAGGTGTTTATTTTTTCTCTACGGCAATAAATCAAAATGAAGCTGTCGAGGAAGCGAATTGGACTGTTTCAGCAATAAAAGGTTACAAAATTTCTTATCCTGTGGTCTATGACTGTGAGGGTTTTAAAAATAGTGATAGCCGTATGTATAGTTTGACTGCAGAGCAACGGACAAAAAACGCAATTAGTTTTTTAGATACTATAAAAAAATCAGGCTATGACGGTATGTTTTACGGCTCAAAATCCGACCTTACCGATAATACCGCATTCAACATAGCGGAAATTGAAAATAAGTATAAAATATGGATAGCACAATACAAAAATCCACCATACCCCCAAAGCCAAAAACCCGACTATAACGGCAAATATGATATGTGGCAGTATACCAATAAAGGCATAGTTTCAGGCGTTGAGGGCAACTGTGATATGGTTGTATCATATTTCAAAAAAGAGGTACAAGCACCAAAAGACGATAATACAAAAATTGAAACTGCAATACCGCCAAAAACCCAAGAAGAACTTTTATATACCGATGTTAATGAGAATGTAACAGCAAAAAATGAGGTTAATTTACGTTCAGGCGCAGGCACTAATTTTGATGTTGTTGCGGTCTTAAAAAATGGGACTACTGTCAAGAGGACAGGTGTTGGTAAAAATGGTTGGTCACGCCTTGTTTACGAGGGTAAGACCGTTTACGCTATATCGAGCTATCTCACAACCGATTTGAACATAAAACCCGAGCCAAAGCCTGATATTGTTGACGGAAATACATTTACCGCTCAAAACGATAGTGTAACCGCAAAACAAGAAGTAAATTTAAGGCTTTCGCCTACAACTTCAGGGGAAATTGCAGGTGTACTTAAAAATGGAACAGTTTTACAACGCACAGCAATAAGTAATAAAGGTTGGTCAAGGCTTGAATATAACGGTCAAACTGTTTACGCTATTACGAGTTACCTTACAACCGACCTTTCGTATAAACCGCCTGTAGATGACGGCATAAAGACAGAGTTTCAAGCTGTAAATGAACAAGTAACAGCAAAAAGCGAAACGAATTTAAGGACTTTGCCGTCAGTAACCGATTCCGAAGTGGTTTATACCCTTAAAAACGGTGAATATCTAACTCGCACAGGAATTAGTTCAAATGGTTGGTCAAGGCTTGAATATAACGGTCAAACCGTTTATGCCGTATCAAGCTATCTTACTGAATAAAACGAATAAACAGGCTCGGAAAAACCAAGCCTGTTTATTTTTTGTACCTTTTTGCTTTTATCGTGGGGCGCTGACGACACCGATCTTTTGATAAGCGAATTGCAGCAATACGGTGCCAGAGCGACATTTTTTGTTGTCGGTGAGTGGGTGGATAAATACCCCGATGAGGTCAAAAAGCTTGCTGAGGCAGGTAATGACGTCATGAACCACTCGGCAACGCATCCTTACATGACGTCGTTGTCGGCGGCGCAGATGTCTGAGCAGCTAAGGGTATGCAATGAAAAGATAGCGGCTGTTACGGGCAAAACGCCTACGCTTTTCCGCTGCCCGTACGGGGATTATAACGATCAGGTCATAGAGGCGGTTGAGTCTGCCGGAATGCAGTCAATACAGTGGGATGTTGACAGTCTTGACTGGAAGGAGCAGAGCACGGTGGAAAGCATAGTGACAAGGGTGACCGGCAAGGTCAAGCCGGGAAGCATAATATTGTTTCACAATGATGCAAAATACACGCCGCAGGCACTGCCGATGATACTTGAAAAGCTGATCGCCGAGGGCTATACCTTTGTGAAGGTTGCCGATCTCGTCGCCACGGAAAACTATACAATAGACAACAGCGGCATGCAGATAGTAAACAAGGAATAGGTTGCCTTTGTAAAAGTGAATAAAAGTGCCAGCAGTCACCGATCGCACCGTGGCTGCTGGCTTTTTTATTGATCGTGTAAAACCGGTAAATTTTAGTTTATAGATGTACAAAAAACAAATAGCTAATTGAATTTTTGTAGGGAACGAGCCCCCAGTGTCGTTCGGCTCAGTCTGTCAATATTTCATTACGCAGATAAACTAAAATTTATATGTGTTAATTTTAAAGCAGCGGGATGAATTATCCTCGCTTATGCGGCTGAGGGGGCTTCCGCCAGGTTTAAGCGTTTTGTCAACGACTATAAGCAACCCCGGCAGTAAAATCACTGCCGGGGGTCGTTTTTATACATTCGGAATTTTGAATTTCACCGCTGTCGGCGAAACTTAAATTTCATCAATACATGTCTCCGAAGAAGGCGCCCATCCACTGGTCAACAGGCAGACCGGCATCTCTGAATGACTCATAAAACTTTTCAAAATCAAGCGTCACCGTCCATTCTTCAATATCGGTGTAATCGCCTGAGACGGGAACATTTATAACGTCGTTTCCGGCAGGCTTTAATTCAAATCCTATGCCGAACAGCCTCGTGTCACCCATAAGCACCGAGATATCGGCACAGTCAATAACGTTTCCGGTTGGCTCCTTAAGGTCCATGCGGATTGCAAGCGTCTTGACAATGGCTTTGATTGCTGGGTTTACTGCTTCATCGGTGTAATCGAAAAATCCGTCGCCGAACTTAAGGTCGACCCTGCCGAACAAATTGGCGTTTTTGAACTCGATATCGTCAAGTGTGGCGATGAGCAGATCTTTGTTGTCCATTTTAAGACTGATATCTCCGCTTTGCTTTTTGCCATTTATGGTGCCTGAGCCGACGATTCCAAGTGACCGTCCGTCCGACTCAATGGTGTAATCTATGCTCCATGCGTCCTTGGTTACTATGCGGTTGATCGTAACCGAGAACTCGTCTGCGATAACCTCTGTACCGATAAGCTCATCCTTGCTGTTTGCGTAAAACCTTACGGTGACGGCTTTGTCTGACGATGCATCCTCATCGGTCAGATCGGCAATCGCGTCGTCGATTTTTTCTTCATATTCGCTGACCGATATATTGTATGCGGCGCAGGCTATGTCGCTTATGCGCTTGTCGTCGCGTGCCTTTTTGAGAATTTTCAGTGTGATATCGTTTATTTCTTTTTTACTGACATCAGCCGTAAGAACGGTGCATTTTTCGCTGAGATCGCCTACAGTCAGGGTGTCATCTTCGCTGGAAATTTCGTCAAGACCGTTTACGAATATATCAAAATAGTCGTTGAAAAGCTTCTCCGCGGTTTTGCTGTCGGGCAAAGCCTTGTAAACATCGGTAAATTCATCGGGCAAGCCTGTAGACGGAACCAAATCGTAGCTTCCGTTCGACATGATCTCATCGAGCAGATCGCTTACATCCATCTCAAAAGTGCCGTCCAAAAGTCCCGGCACCGCCAGGTATGCTTTTTGCGCCAGCATATCGACAACGGCATTTGCCGACAAAAACTCCTTGCCGCCGGCCTCAGCCGAAAGTATAAGCTGTGCGTTGTTGTTATAAGTAAAATCGGCTGTAATGTCTATATCCTTATTGAACTGATTGCCGCTGGAAGCGCCCAAAAGGCTGAACAGGTCTTTGCTTATATCCAGCTTTGCAACAATGTTAAAGCCGTCCTTTAACGACGAAAATTCCTGTCCGAAGGATGCATTGAAACTCTGAAATGACTTTTTGCCGAGCTTCGAGAACTGGTCCTTGGAGTCTCCCTTAAAAACGCGCGGCAAAAGGAATACGCCTGCCGCTACCGCAAGGGCGGTGATAACGGCAATTATTGCAACTATTATTCCTGCCTTTGATTTTTTCTTTACCGGTGCCGGTGCCGGCGCAGCATAAACCGGCTGTGCTGCCGGAGCCGAATATTGATTATACTGGGCATACTGTTCGGTCGGCTGTACCGTAGGAACGGCGGCAGTTTCGGGCGCTGCACTTTCGGCAGCCGGCGCCGCTACAGGTGTGCCGCATTTTTCACAAAACGCGCTGCCTTCTTTCAACTCTGCTCCACAATGCTCACAAAACATACATGATCTCCCTCTCTTTTTAAGGCTTATGTCAGTCTATGTAATAGCTTACAACTAAATATTACATCATGCTGTCTGTAAAGTCAAGGGCAATATAAGGTCTGTAAAACATTTATTACCATTAAAAGCGGACCGACTGAAGCTTTAAAGCCTCAGCCGGTCCGCCATATTACCTCCGGTTCTGAATATCTTCCGGCGGTCTTATTTATACGTCATAGGTCTTGTCAAGTTTTTTTAGTTCGCCGAATGTGTCGATCTCGATAATATCGTCAAATGTACAGGGTCTTACCTCGACATTGTAATTGGCGGCGCAGAACTCAAGCGGCACCTGATCCCAATAGCGCTCCTTGCCCCCCGGTGACTCAAACACCTTCCTGACATCGGTATAAAGCTGTCTGCCATCCTTTTGATTCCAATATGATATACCGAACATATGATAGCAGTTTACACCGCCGACCTTGAGTTTGGTAATGACCTTTTTGGAATTTGTTTCAAAGCACCAGTCGTCGGTCTCCTCAACCGGAACACCGAGGTAATTGGAGCTATACTGATATTTCTTTATAAGTTCACCGTTATACAGCAGCAGATCTGCCTCGGAAACATACGCGTTTTCGAGAAGATCCCCGGCTGCCAGCACCGATGATATGTTGTTTGACTCATTGTATATCTTATTCTCTATAAATTTTATGCGGGGGTATTTATAAAGAAGCTGGTCAAACTGCTCTCCGAGGTATCCTCTTATTATATACACCTCTTCTATGCCTGCGGCATATATCGCATCAAGCAGGGAATCGATTATCCTTTTTCCGTTGACCCTGACCAGCGGCTTCGGCGTATTCAGAGTTATCGGCACCATCCTTGAGCCGAAACCGGCGGCAATCAGAACCGCGCGTTTAACGCGGTAAGGCTCCAGGGCGGCAAGACCTTCATCCGTTATCATGCCGTCCTTTATAAACCCAATGTCATCAAGCTCACCGATTATACGGTTCGCATTTCCTATTGACATCGAGAGGGAAGACGCTATCGACCTTTGGGACAGCCTGTCCTTTGTCATTGCGAGCGTCTCCAACACGCTGAACTGCTTTTTGGTAATCACAATAAATTCCTCATTAAGCCTATGTAATAATATATTTGCTCAAAGCAAATCGTTATTCCGGCTTGCTTTCACTGTTTTCATCGACAGCATCTTCTGCCGGCTGCTCGGTCTCCTGCTCGTCGGTGACGACTATATCTTCCTCGACTTCCTTGTTGGTCTTCTCCTCAAGACCGAGTTTGTCCGAGACCTTCTTTTTTGCCTTTCTCCATGCAACAACGACAACCGCTGCAACGGCGATAGCCGCACCTGCGACAGCCTGAATTGCAAAGGTCATAACCGAAGGATCAATATAAGCGGTATTTATCATCATAAAAATTCTCCTTTATGTTTTACTTATTTCTTTTTGCTTTTTGCCATTTTCACAAGGTCGTCAACGATATATTTTACGCCTGCTGCACCGTGTGTTCCCAATGCATAATAATAATGCTCGCGTATTTCTTTTATAATATCGTAATACTTGTCCTTGCCCAATAACATTTTAACAGTCTCTGCCGTTTTGTCAAGCTCATCTTTATTGAGCGAAAGACCTATTTTGTTGCGGAGCGCGATCTCCTGCGGTTCTTCGCCTATCACTGCATAATTCGGGTTTTCCATTTTCATCTTTGTATTGATGAACAGTGCCGGCTTGAGCGTTGCAAAGCAGAATTCAAGACCTATTCCGGACCAGTCGGTTATAAGCAGATCAGAGCTGTAGGTGGATGAATTGCCCGAAAAGTCAAGTTCAAACACAAGACCGTCACCGATCTTATCCTTATATTTTTCAACTAAAGCATCCATTTTGGGCTTGAAGCGCTTCATATATTCCGGGTGCGGACGCACTATGATCTTATATTCATCGGAATACAGCTGCTCTATAAGCTTATCTATGCAGCTGTCGAGCAGGTTGTCCTCCTGCCACGACGGACCTATAAGTATCTGCTTTCTGTCTCTTTCCGTTTTATCCATTGCCTCATAAGACTCTATAAGGTTGTCTATAAGAGGATATCCGAATTCGACCAGCGTTTTTTCTTTAGTGCCGTAGTATTTTTCGCTTGCCCTTACCTCGCGTGAAATATGCGGTCCGGTACAGAAGACAGTATCAAAATTATCGAGCGAATGTTCCTTGAAGCCCATGCTCATGCTGGCGCTGTCATGCGGAACGAAAATATACTCGATATCCTTTCTCATATATGACCGTTTGATATAGTTGTTGTCAAGCTCAGGCGTAGTCATAATGACAATATCGGCATCCATTTTCATCATGAGCGGAATAAGTTTATTGACGCCGATATAGTAAGGCTTTATGCGTGGCTCTTTTTCCGCCATACGGAATATCTGATCGTCGGGATCATTTGTAATATAATGTATGGAAAGGTTGGTCTTTTTAAGCAGACCTTCGACAATTTCCTTGTAGTACTTATAGAAACCGCTTTTTTCGGAGTATATTACGATATGCTTGTTGGCTATCGTAAAGAACCTTTTATAATCAGCCTTTTCGCGCTTGGAGTTGGGATTCTTAGCGAACATCTTTTTCTTTTCGCCGAGGTTCTCCAGTGCAGCCAGTTCTTTTCGGCTTTCCTCAAGCTCTGCATAATCGACATACTTTTTAGGCGGTATGGCGGCATTGAGCGCATAGAGCTGAACAATGGCAAGCAGGTTGCTGGCGATCCAATAAAGCGCAATACCGGCAGGAACGAAAAATCCAAGATAAAGCGAAAGACCTACCGACAGCGCAAGCATGCCGTACTTGCTGACCTTTCCCTGTTCTGCCTGAAGGACATTTGATGCATTCTGGGCGGCGGAAAGGAGCAGTGACGAAAGACCTGCAACTATAGGCACTATGATCGAAATACCCCACACCTCGCTCGGGTTCCATGAAAGGTTGAATCCGAGAAAATGCAGGTCAAAGGACTTTATTTCGTCTATGTATCCCAAAACGTCAATGCCGGGATATTTTGCGGCAAGTGAGGCAAAATCAAAATTCATATTGCCCGACTTTATAGCCTCTATTGCGGAAAGCTGCGCTGCCGACGATTCGGTATTGGCATGTGCGGTCATTTCGGTGAGAGAGGCGATAAGCCCTTTATCCATATGGAAAATGTAGTCAAACGGGTGATAGATGACCGCAACGACGCCCATGAGCAGTATGAGCTGTACCGCAAGAGGTATAAGGCTTGCAAGCGGATGGTATTTTTCCTTTTTGTACAGCTTGGACTCTTCCTCGGCTATCGTATCGGGAGACCCGAAATATTTTGCCTTGATCCTGTTGACCTGAGGCTGTATCTGCACCATCTTGATGGAATTTTTCTGTATCCATACCGACAGCGGCAGCAGTATTATTTTTGTCAAAAATGTAAACAGGATTATTGCAAGCCCGTAGTCGCCCAGAAGTCTGTAGCAGAAATTCATGGCGTAACCAAGAGGTATCGCGATAATATCGGTTATTGTTTGCACGCACTTCACCCTCACTATTTAATATTTTTATTGCAACAAGTAAAAGTATTGTACCACATAATTTCACAAATGTCTATATCAAGTTTCATAAATTGACAACATTTTGTAACACATCATTGACAAACCAACAATTGACAACAATACTTTACTGTGATATAATCAAAATATATACGACACAATCTGAAAACGGGAAGGGACGTATAATATTTTGAACACCGATAAATCTGAAATAAGATCCAAAACTATATTGAAAAAATTGTTTTTATCACTGTCGGCCGCGATCTTTTGCTCGTTTACAGTAATGTTCTTTGCACCATTGGGCATTGTATACGGTAACATAAATCAATTCATATTTTCTCCCGGTGAGATCATCTGGATATTGATCGCGTTCTGTGCCGCTGCCACCGCCGTAATGACCGCCGTCGGCACTCTGCTGCCGCTTAAAGCGTCGCTTATATTGAACGCAATTGAATTTTCAGGCGGACTTTGCTGTTATGTTCAGTCGTTTTTCCTGAACGGTAAAATGGGCACACTGACCGGCGAAGGCGATCACTACAGCTTATCGACTGTTTTGGTGAATCTTCTGCTGTGGGTGCTTATAGCTGCTGTCATAATTGTCGGAGCAATACTTCTTATAAAGTTCAAAAAGGAACAGCTGACGCGCAGTGTTGTCATGTTTCTGGCGCTGTCGCTTACAGTTATGCAGCTCACGGCGTTTGTATCTACAGTGTTCACATCTGACGGTATGACCGGCTCCGGTGTACAAAAGAGCTATTACCTGAGCGATATCGGAGAATACGAAATATCTGACGGCAAAAATACCGTAATGTTCATAATTGACACCTGCGACGGACGGTATCTTGAACAGACCATATCGGAATACCCCGATATTTTTGACGGGCTCGACGGCTTTGTATATTATCCCAACGCCACCAGCACGCACAGCCGCACATACCCGTCCATGCCATATCTTCTGACAGGAGAAATATGTCATTTCGACAAGCCGTACAGTGAATATGTAGACGAAGCATACAAAAACAACAGTTACATTGAGGATATAAAGGCAACCGGGTGCAACATAGGACTTTATACAAACAACCAGTATGTAGCAAACAAAGGCATGATGTCTATTGACAACAGTGTGGATAACAACAGACACTCGATATCTGTGACCGGAACACTGAAACAAATGGCAAAAATATCGTTGTACCGTAATTTGCCGTATGCGCTCAAGGCACGTTTTGTATATGACAGTGCCCCTGTGAATCAAGGAGTCACAAGACTCCCAGCGGATATGCCTCAGAGGTGTGTCACCTCAGATGATGTCGTTTTTTACAACAGACTTGTTTCTGACGGTATCGCCGTTTCCGGCAGTTACTCAAAAGCATTCAGGCTGTATCATATGTGGGGCGCGCATCCGGGCGGCAAATTCGATCAGAACATGCAGCCTGCAAAGCAAGGCAGCACCACGCAATGCATACGCGGCAATTTCCTTATAATCCAGGACTACATTAGGCAGATGAAAGAGCTCGGCGTATATGAGGACTCCACCATAATTATAACTGCGGATCACGGATCGTCAAACGGGTCAAGTGACAAAAGGCCTCTTGTGATTGATTCTGCACCTACCGTTGCAATGCTTGTGAAGCCTTCGGGCTGCGGTATGAGCAATGAGGGCGTTACTACATCGACGGCTCCGGTGTGTCATGCCGATCTGTTCTCGACGGTGATTGCGTCTTTAGACGGCAATTACGAAAAATACGGCACGCCGGTCTGGGATCACACAGAGGGCGAGCAGCGTATAAGGTATTATTACAACCAGGCGCTTTATTCCGATGAGGACGGCGAAATAGCACTCAGAGAGTATGCCGTCACCGGCGACGCGCGCGATGTTTCGAACTGGAAGCTTACGGGAAACGACTGGGATATACTGTACTCCGAAAGAGCGGTCTCAAAACACCGCCTGTCAGAGGTAAAAAAATAGAGATCGTCACAAACCGTCATAAATAGTACTTGACAACACCTTGTATATGGTGTAATATGTAGTTGTTCAGTTTCCGAATTTGTCCGTCTGTTAAATGAACAGACGGACAAGCTCGGATTTTGCGTTTGCTTTTGAACGATTTGTTGTTCAAAACAGTTTACGAACGTATTATTTGTGAACAATTACGGTCTGTTATGGAGGAAATATTGCAATGAAAATCAAAAAACTTTTGTCCGTTATTCTTTCGGCACTGATGCTCGTGTCAGTCGCCGCACTTGCCGGCTGCGGCAGCAGCAAGGAAAAGGTAATAATATACACGGCAGCGGAGGATTATCGTATTGACCATATACGCTCGCGCCTTTCCGAGCAATTTCCTGACTATGATGTTACAATAGAATACATGTCGACAGGAGAGCTTGCGGCAAAGCTGATCTCAGAAGGCAAGTCTTCCGCATGTGATATTATTTACGATCTTGAATACAACTATCTGCTGAAGTTGGACAAGGCGGGCAATCTTGCCGACGTTTCCGGGCTTTGTGATGAAGCACAGTTTACGGATGATACTATAGTCAGCAAGAACTATGTTCCCACATACCGCAACGGCGGCGCGATCATTTTGAATACCGATGTTTTGAAAGAAAAAGGTCTTGCGGAGCCTGAAAGCTATGACGATCTTTTGAAACCGGAGTACAAAGGACTTATATCTATGCCGAATCCGAAGTCATCGGGAACCGGCTATATGTTCTATAAGTCTCTTGTCAATGCCTGGGGAGAAGAAAAAGCTCTTAAGTATTTTGACAGTCTCACTGAAAATATACTTTCGTACACAAGTTCAGGATCAGGTCCTATCAACTCCCTTATACAAAAGGAAGTCGCAATAGGTCTCGGTATGACTCCGCAGGCTGTGACCAAGATCAACGAAGGTCGGACAGAACTGAAGATCAAGTTCTTTGATGAAGGCTCGCCGTACTGCCTCTACGGTCAATCGATCATTAAGGGCAAAGAATCAAAAGAAGCGGTAAAGGAAGTATTTAAATTCCTCAGCGGAAAGCTGACCGAAGAAAATACGGAAAAATTCTGTCCCGAAAAAATATATAAGGACAAGAATTTCAGCGTTGATAATTTTCCCTCTGATATAAAGTATGCCGATATGAGCGGCGATACACCTGAGGCAAAGGAAGATCTTCTTGCCAAATGGAAGTACTGACAGAAAGGCTGCTTACCAAGTGGAAATATTGAATCAGAGTATCAAGCTGAAGGTCACCGATCTTTGCAAAAAATTTGACGGGAAAATGGCACTTGACAATGTGAGCTTCGATGTTTTCGACGGCGAATTTTTGTCAATACTCGGTCCCTCCGGCTGCGGAAAAACAACTCTGCTGAGAATACTTATCGGACTTTTGCAGCCGACCTCCGGCACCATTGTAAACGGCGACGGCAGAGACATCACCGCTTTGGCGCCGGGCGACCGCAACATGGGAATAGTGTTTCAGAATTATGCTCTGTTCGAAAACATGACCGTGCTCGGCAACGTTGAGTATGCGCTGAAGATACGCAAAGACCGGAAGGCGTCGGCAAAAGCCGATGCGACCGAAATGCTCGATATAATGGGGCTTTCCGAACACCTTAATAAAAAGCCGCGCGATCTTTCCGGCGGTCAGCAGCAGCGTGTCGCCATCGCGCGTACGCTGGTTCTGAATCCCGATATAATACTGTTTGACGAGCCCATGTCGGCGCTTGACGTTGATACGAGAATATCCCTGCGCCGCGAGATCAAGGATCTGCAGAAGCGCTTCGGCACAACAATGATATACATTACCCACGATCAGGAGGAGGCGTTTGCCATGTCCGACCGTGTGATGATAATGGACAATGCAAAGCTCATACAGCTCGACACACCGGAAAATATCGTAAATGATCCGGCAAACGATTATGTCCGCCGCTTTGTCATTGATAATCTCCGTGCCAAGGTCGACTCCATAAAGAAGTATGTGAGGGACTGATATGACCGTGACACAAACACCTGCAAGGCGTCGCAGCCGCTCGTTCGGAACGGGGCTGTCAAAGCTTGCCCTGCTTCTGCTTTTCTGTGCAATAGTGTTGGTGCCTCTTATAAGAATGCTGACACATATAACGCCCGACAGCATAAGCAAGGTATTTTCATCACCGACAATAGGCAGGGTGACACTCAATACCGTTACCGTGTCGCTTACCGCTACGGTTATAACGGTAATAATAGCCTACCTGCTTGCGCTCTCGGTGGAGCGCACAGCCATACGCGCAAAGGGACTTTTCAGGGTTATACTTGTACTCCCTATGCTTATCCCTTCAATCTCGCACGGTATGGGACTTATATTGCTGTTCGGAAACAACGGCATAATAACAAGGCTGCTTAATCTTAAAATGAGTATTTACGGCTTCGGCGGTATAACTATAGGATCTGTGCTTTATGCGTTTCCGGTAGCGTTTCTGATGTTTGCCGATGTCATGAAATATGAGGATCGCTCGCCTTACGAGGCGGCACGCGTGCTCGGGATACCCAAATGGCGCCAGATAACATCAATAACCTTTCCGTTCCTGCGCCGTCCGCTGATATCGATAGTATTCGCAACCTTCACCATGATAGTAACCGATTACGGTGTACCGCTCATGGTCGGCGGAAAGTTCAAGACTCTGCCGGTGCTTATGTATCAGGAGGTTATAGGTCAGCTGAATTTTGACCGCGGCAGCGTGTACGGTGCCATACTTCTTATCCCTGCCGTTATAGCGTTCCTGTTTGACCTTACAAATAAAGATAAAGGCAATCAGTCGTTTGTTATCAAGCCGTTTGAGCAGGCAAGATCCGCAGCAGCGCTTACGGTTTCATATGCATATACCATAATGATTGCAGCTCTGACGCTGCTGCCCATAGTATCGTTCATGATATTGGGCTTTGCTGAAAAATACCCTACCGATCTTGCATTTTCCTTTGCAAACATCGGAAAGGTGCTTGATCTTAAAGGCGGCGATTATCTTCTGAATTCGGTCATCATTGCCCTGTTTGTTTCGGTAATAGGTACGGTGCTCGGATTTGTGACGGCATATTTTACGGCACGTTCAAGAACGTTTTCGTCAAAGCTGCTGCACCTGATAGCAATAACCGCAATGGCGATACCGGGCATAGTCCTCGGCCTTTCGTATGTGCTCGTGTTCAAGGGCACATTTATATACGGTACGCTTGCCATACTAATAATGGTCAACATCGTCCACTTCATCGCCTCGCCTTACCTGATGATGTACAACTCGCTCGGTAAAATAAACGAGAACATTGAAGCTGTCGGCGATACGCTGGGTATCGGAAGACTGCGCCTTGTAAAGGATGTTTTCATACCGCAGAGCTTTTCGACCCTTGTTGAAATGTTCAGCTATTTCTTTGTAAACAGCATGATGACGATATCGGCTGTGTCGTTCCTTGCGAACACGTCAAACAAGCCGGTTTCACTGATGATAAATCAGTTTGAAGCACAGATGCAGCTGGAATTAGCCGCGATAGTATCGCTTGCAATACTCATAGTAAACCTCGCGATAAAGGGAATCACCGCGCTTATAAGGCATGCATCCAAAGCATAATATCGATAACGCATCCGGGCAGGAGCTATTGCTCCTGCCCGTTTTTTTTTTACACATAAAATATAAATTTCAGTATATTTACGATCACCGCAAATAATGCTTGTATTATTAAGCGATTAATGGTAACATGTATTTGTATATATCCGGTGGGGGAAAGTAAAGTGGAATACCGCAACATTATTGACACACATATTCATTCGGACAATTCAAAGGACGCTCACCATTCGGTGACGCTCATATGCGAACAGGCTGTTAAAAAAGGCGTGCGCGCCATAGCCGTGACCGATCACTGCGAATGTATCGAATACGAAGAATATAATCACGCCGTGACCTGCCGACAGTCGGTATTTGAGACGGTCAAGGTGCGAAAGGTCTTTGAGGGGCAGCTTGCCGTCGCGACCGGCGTTGAGCTTGGCTGCCCGGCAAGAAATATCGACGCGGTAAACGACGTCATGAAAAACAAATTCGACTTTGTGCTTGCCTCCGTTCACAGGATAAGAGGCAAGAAAAAGGGCTTTTATCACCTTGATTATAAAAGGGACTCCAACCGTCCCGAGCTGCTTATGCCGAGATATTTTGACGATATCATTGAAACGGTCGAATGGAACGGCTTTGATTCGCTGGCGCATCTGACCTATCCGCTGCGCTGCTTCCCTGCTGAGCAGCTGGCTGATTTCAGCATCATGCAGTGCAGAGATCAGATATATTATATACTTGAAACGCTTGCCAGAAACAAAAAGGCGCTTGAGATCAACACCTCCGGCGGCAGGATAGTTACAAAGGATATCGAAACATCGCTTTTTCCGCCGCTTGAGATACTGAAGCTCTTTAAAAAGCTGGGCGGAGAGTATGTCACGGTCGGCTCCGACGCACACAACGCCTATGATGTTGGCAGAGGTATTGCCGACGCATATGATGCGGCGCTTGCCGCCGGATTTGAATATGTTACCTATTACGAGGGACGCGTCCCTCTCCAGCTTAAAATAGAATAATTTTTCGGAGTGATGATGTATGAATATAAAACTGCTTAAAATGCTCAGCAAAAACGCACGTTATACGATACACGACCTTGCCGTTATGTCGGGTCTTACTGACGATGAGGTCAGAAGTGAGATAACCTCAATGGAAAAGCAGGGTCTTATAAGGGGATACAAGGCTGTTATAGACTGGGAGAGCCTTGACAGCGCAATGGTATCCGCAATAATCGAATTGAAGGTCGAGCCGCAGCCCGATGTCGGTTTTGAACAGATAGCCGAAAGCGTTATGAAGTATTCAGAGGTCGAGTCGGTCTATCTTATGTCGGGCGGATACGATCTGTGCGTTATAGTAAAGGGCAAGACCTTTCAGGAGGTCGCAATGTTCGTTGCAAAGCAGCTTGCACCTATGGAGTATGTGATATCAACAGCAACGCACTTTATACTTCGCAGATACAAGGAGCTTGACGTTGAACTTATGGGAAACAGCGACGACAGGGAGACGATGTCACTGTGATGGATTACGGAAAGATACTTAATCAGACGGTCATTGACATAAAGCCGTCAGGGATAAGAAAGTTCTTTGATATCGCCGCGGAAATGGACGATGTAATATCACTTGGCGTCGGCGAACCGGATTTTCAGACGCCGTGGCATATAAGACAGGCAGGTATAGTGTCGCTGCAGAACGGCAAGACAAGGTACACCTCAAACCGCGGACTTAAAGAGTTGCGCGCCTGCATTTCAAAATATATAAACGACCGCACCGGAGTGAAATACGATCCTGAGACCGATATACTTGTGTCGGTTGGCGGCAGCGAGGCTATCGACGCCGCTGTCCGCACGTTAGTGTCGCCGGGCGACGAGGTGCTCATTGTTGAGCCGAGCTTTGTATGCTATGAGCCTATATGCAGGCTTGCTGGAGGCATACCCGTGGCGCTGCCGACCAAGGCGGAAAGCAGCTTCAGACTGACCCCTTCTGAGCTTCAAAAGCACATAACACCGCGCACAAAGGCACTCATACTGCCGTATCCCGGCAATCCCACAGGCGCTATAATGGAGAGAAGCGACCTTGAGGCGATAGCGGCTGTTTTGAGAGAAACCGATATTATGGTCATATCGGACGAAATATATTCAGAGCTGACATACACGGGCGACCGCCATGTTTCGATATCATGTATCGACGGCATGAAGGAAAGAACGGTCGTTGTGAACGGCTTTTCCAAGACCTATTCAATGACCGGCTGGCGGCTGGGCTATGCCTACGGACCGGCTCCTGTCATAAAACAGATGACCAAAATACATCAGTTCGCCATAATGTCGGCACCGACTACATCGCAGTACGCCGCCATCGAAGCGGTCAAAAACGGCAGACACGATATCGAAAACATGGTAGAGGAATATGACATGCGCCGCAGACTTATAGTTGACGGGTTCCGCACGCTCGGATTTGAATGCTTTGAACCGCTGGGAGCTTTCTACGCTTTTCCGTCTATAAGATCAACCGGCATGTCGTCCGAAGAATTCTGCGAGAAGCTGCTTTATTCAAAAAAGGTGGCGGTCATTCCCGGCAACGCCTTCGGGCAGAGCGGTGAGGGACATATCAGGGCTTCGTACTGCTATTCCGTGGAGCATATCAAAGAAGCGCTGCGCCGTATAGGCGAATTTCTTTCCGAAAACGGATTGAGGTAGCGGATGTTATGGAGATATTCAATGCTTACGCTAAGATAAATCTGTCGCTTGCCGTCACCGGAAAACGTGATGACGGGTACCATACGCTGAGCTCGGTAGTTCAGTCGGTGTCGCTTGCGGATGAGCTTGAGATAACTACCGGTATCGGGGCTTTGCGGTTCTCGTGCAGCAATAAAAATATCAAAACAGAGGACAACCTGTGCTTTATGGCGGCAAAGCTGTTTTTCGAAAGCGCCGGCATAGCGCCCGATGCTGAAATAGTTTTAAGGAAAAACATTCCCGTGACCGCCGGGCTTGGCGGCGGCAGCACCGATGCCGGAACGGTGCTTTCGGCACTGAACAGGCTGTACGGCAGACCGCTTGATAAGGATACATTATATAAGATCGGGCTGAAGCTCGGCGCCGATGTTCCGGTCTGCATGGCAGGCGGCACGGTGCTTATGGAGGGCATCGGCGAACGTCTTACGCGGCTGCCCGATCTGCCGGACTGTCACATAGTTATTGCAAAGAAAGGCGAAAAAGGCTCGACAGGCGAAATGTATAAAAGGCTTGACGGGCTGAGCTTAGAAAAAACTGCGGACACAAAAAGCATAATAAAAGGTCTTGAAACGGGTGACCTCGCGGCTGTCAGTCGTTACCTTTACAACTGCTTTGAGGCGGTTTATCCGGAAGACGAGATAAGCGGAACAAAGGCGGTCATGTATGAGAAAGGCGCATTGTACAGCGGATTGTCCGGCGCCGGATCGTCGGTTTTCGGTATCTTCAATGACAGGCGTTCTGCTGCCGGTGCGACAAACGAACTGAAGTGTGGCGGCTGCGAGGTCTATATTTGCGAGCCGCAAAGACATCTTTGCGAATAAAACAGGAAAATAAAGGTAATACTTCCTTTGAGCTCAGAATTTCGAAGGGAGTATTTTGACTTTGAAAGCAGCACATATATTAGAAAACGTACTTAAAAACATCGACCGCAGAATGGCGGTGAGAGCAGTTGCCTGCGGACTTGTTTTTGCGGCAGCCTGCTCGTTTGCAGGCTTCAGCGCGAAATGCGACGGAATAAGAAGCAGCGTTTTGAGGATGCACATAATAGCCAATTCCGACGAGGCAAAGGATCAGGAGCTTAAGCTGTTTGTAAGGGACAGGCTGCTGGCTGTATCGTCTCGAGTGTTTGACGGCTGTATAAGCGAAGCCGATGCAGAGGCTGCGGCAGAGGAAAACATAAATCTCTTGCAGCGCACCGCCGAGGATGCCATCCGTGATTTCGGCTCAAAAAGCCAGGTCACCGTGTCGGTGGGCGACGCATGGTTCTCAAACAGGGAGTATGATGATTTTACATTGCCTGCCGGGACCTACAAGGCCGTCCGTGTGGTGATTGGAAACGGCAGCGGTCACAACTGGTGGTGTGTAATGTTTCCGGCAGTGTGTCTGCCTGCGGCGTCTGACGGAGGAAAAGACATATCGTCTGTGCTTACCGAGGACGAGACCGATGTTGTAAAAAACAGCGATAAATATGTTGCAAAATTCAAGGTCGTCGAGCTTTACGAGGACATCAAAAACCGGCTTTACAAATGGCTGTCATAGTAAAACTTAAAAATTTAATGTTTTTTTTAAAAATCACTTGCATTTTGGTTTAAGGTGTGGTATCATTCCTTTGTTAATGTGAAGCGAATGAGAGGGGTGACAACATGAAAGAGGGTATTCATCCGCAGTATGACAAGGTGATTGTTAAGTGTGCATGCGGAGCGGAATTTGAAACGCGTTCGACAAAAAAGGATATCCGTTTGGATATTTGCTCGAAATGTCATCCGTTTTTCACCGGCAGACAGAAGCTCGTCGATACCGGCGGTCGTGTAGACAGATTTAAAAAGCGTTTCGGTATGGAAACGAAATAATTGTTTCGTGTATCGCAAAGCCGCGGCTGGGTTTCAGTTGCGGCTTTTTTGCTTTTATATAAGGGTGGTGGGACGGATGGAAGAGTACAAAACTGTAAGACAAAGCGCCACGGCGGAATATGAGGAAAAGCGGTCGAGATTTATAGCACAGTGCATACCGGTCACGACCGAGGCGGATGCTGCGGCGCATATTCAGCGGATCAAAAAGGAGAATTTCGGCGCAAGGCATAATGTGTATGCATATATGCTTAAAGACGGTGGACTGTCGCGCTGCTCCGACGACGGCGAGCCTCATTCCACCGCAGGTATGCCGACTTTGGAGGTCATAAGATCGGCAGGAGTTGTCGATTGCCTTATTGTAACGACCAGATATTTCGGCGGCGTGCTGCTCGGCACGGGCGGACTCGTGCGCGCGTATACCGCAGCGGCTAAAATGTCAATGGAGGCGGCAGGAATCGCGGTCATGAAAATGTGCCGGATATGTAAGATAACATGCGACTATCCGTCATACGACAGGGTCGTCCGACTTTTGGCTGACAACGGAGCGTCGGTGCAAAACACGGAATACGGCGCGGCAATAGCGGTCGCTTTTTCGGTCCCGTTCGACATTTTTGACGGTCTTTGTGCAAAAATCACCGACACATTTTCCGGAAAGCTGACATGCGAAGTAATAAAAAACGATTTTTCGCCCTTTTAAGAGATTTTTTTGAAAAATTTAGAGTACAAAGAGAAAAAATTACGAATAGTATTATTGAGTGAGATATAAAGGTGGTGATACGATGGCTTTGCCGCAGGAGTTCCTGATGGAGCTTAAGTATAAAAACGACATCGAGTCGGTCTTATCGCCTTATGTTGCGCTTAAAAGACGCGGCAGCAACCTTGTGGGTCTTTGCCCTTTTCATAACGAAAAGACGCCGTCGTTCACCGTTTATCCCGAAAATGGGTCGTACTATTGCTTTGGCTGCGGACAGGGCGGAGACATCATCACATTTATAATGAGGATAGAAAACCTCGATTATATGGACGCTGTCAGCCGGCTTGCCGATCGCGCAGGGCTCCGTATGCCGGAAAACGGGCAGGACGACCGGGAACTCAAATTAAAGAACGACATTTATGAAGCTAACCGCGAGGCGGCGCTGTTTTACCACTCATACCTTTTGAGTGAGGGCGGCAGGGCAGGACTTGACTATTTTCTGTCCCGTGGGCTGACGCCTAAGACCATACGGCATTTCGGACTGGGCTTCGCTCCGGACGACTGGCACGCACTGCAGGATCACCTGCGTTCTAAGGGCATTTCCGACTATGTGATGCGGCAGGCTGACCTTGTTGCGGTGTCAAACAAGACCAACGGCAGCGGCAGCAAAACGCAGTTTACATACGACCGGTTCCGTAACCGTGTCATGTTCCCGATAATCAATATCCACGGCAAGGTCATAGGCTTCGGCGGCAGGGCAATGCCGGGCAATGAAAAGCAGGGCGGTAAGTACATAAACACGTCCGATACGCTGGTGTTTAAAAAGAGCAACAACATGTATGCCATGAACTTTGCAAAAAGCTGCTGCTCAAAGCAGATGATACTTGTAGAGGGCAATATTGATGTTATAAGCCTGCATCAGGCAGGCTTCTGCAACACGGTCGCGGCGCTCGGCACATCGTTTACCGAGGAGCAGGCGAGGCTGCTCGGCAGATACACCAAAGAGGTAGTAATAACGCTTGACGCCGATGCAGCCGGCGAAAAGGCGACCGACCGCGCGATGAAGATACTTGACGGCGTTGGCGTTGAGGCAAGGGTGCTGAGACTGCCCGAATGCAAGGACCCTGACGAATACATAAAAAAGTTCGGCGCTGCGCGCTTCGGGGCACTGCTTGAGGGCACGGTCAGCGATATCGAATACAGGCTTTACACCGCAGCAAAGGAGATCGATCTTGACGCGCCCGACGGCAGGCTGCAATATCTCAAAAAAGCATGCGGCGTTTTAGCCGAGCTTGACGACAGCTTGGCTGTGGATCTTTATGCCGGCAGGCTTTCGGAAAAATACGGCGTTTCAAAGGATGTCCTGCTTAAAAATACCGCCGATCTGCAAAAAAAGCAAAGGTCAAAGACCGCGAAGAAACAGCTTGACAACATTATAAGACCGCGCATGGAAAGAGATGCGGTAAACCCCGAAAAGCAGCAGCACAGGCGTGCCGCGGCAGCCGAGGAGGCGGTCATATGCGTGCTGATAAAGCACCCTGATCTGGCATCTAAGGCTGAGGAGGAGCTGCCGCCCGACAACATGCTTACCGAATTTGACCGCAGGGTCTACCGGCGTATTCTGGAAATAGAAAACAGCGGAAGCGAATTTGATCTTATGCTTTTGGGCGGAGATTTCACACCGGACGAGATCGGTGCCGTGACTCGCATCATGACCGGTTCTGCCGGAAAGGACAATCCCGAAAGGGTGCTGCTTGACAGCATAAAGGTTATAAACGAGGAACGTGAGGCGTTATCGGACCGCAATATTGACAGCCTGCCGGATGATGAATGGGCAGAAAAGCTAAAAAAACTGACAGACAGCAAAAAAAAGAGATAAAAGCCCGTTATCGGGTCAAAATATAGGGAGAATAGGGAGTTTGAACATGGAAGAAAAAAGAAAAAAGACCGCTGTTAATGACGATATTATACCGGATGCGGAGCCTGAGACCACGCCGGAGGAAAATCTCATTAACGACAGCTATACCAAGGACGACTCGGATCAGAAGGATGATTATCTTGAAATAGAGGACGAGATCCCGGATAATCCCGAAAATCTTGAGGCTGAGCCTCCTCTGCTTGATCTTGATTTCCTTGAGCCGACCGAGGAAGACCTCAAAATGGCGGATATCGAGGACGTGGACAAGCTTGAGGAAACGGTCATGTCCATGGACAACATTTCGCTCGACGATCCGGTAAAGGTCTATTTAAAGGAAATAGGCAGAGTACCGCTGTTGACACCAGACGAGGAAATAGAGCTTGCCAAGCGCATAGGAGACGGAGACGAGGCTGCAAAAAAACGTCTTACCGAGGCTAACCTGCGTCTTGTTGTCAGCATTGCAAAAAGGTATGTCGGACGCGGTATGCACTTCCTAGATCTCATTCAGGAGGGAAATGTGGGCCTTATAAAGGCGGTCGAGAAATTTGACCACACCAAGGGCTTCAAATTTTCGACCTACGCCACATGGTGGATACGTCAGGCAATAACGAGAGCCATTGCAGATCAGGCAAGAACCATACGCATACCGGTCCACATGGTCGAGACCATAAACAGACTGAAAAAGGTACAGAGCCAGCTGCTGCATGAAAACGGACACGAGCCGAGCGAGGAGCTTATAGCCGAAAAAATGGATATGCCGGTCGAAAGGGTGCGTGAGATAATGCGCGTAGCTCAGGAGCCGGTGTCTATGGAAACACCTATAGGTCCTGAGGAGGACAGCCGGCTTATGGACTTTATACGCGACGAGGAAGCCTTGGCACCGGACGACGCCGCGCTCAAGACCATAACCAACGAGGACATAGACGCTGTTTTAAAGACACTTACACCGAGGGAGGAAGCTGTCATAAGACTGCGCTTCGGACTCAAAGACGGCAGGTGCCACACCCTTGAGGAGGTCGGAACAGAGTTTCACGTCACAAGAGAACGTATCCGTCAGATAGAGGCAAAGGCACTCAGAAAGCTGCGCCATCCGGTAAGAAGCAACAAGTTCAGGGAAAGGTGACCCGAAATGAAATTTGAATACAAAACAAGCGGCACATGCTCAAGGAAGATAACGCTTGATATTGAAAATGGTATTTTACGTTCGGTCGAGTTTGAGGGCGGCTGCAACGGCAACCTCAAGGGCATATCGAGTCTTTGCAGCGGCATGAAGATCGACGATATAATAGAAAAAACCAAGGGGATAAAATGCGGTTTCAAGCAAACCTCATGTCCGGATCAGCTGGCAAATGCGCTGATGGCATACAAAAACAGTGTGCACTGATCAGGATTCTTAAACTAAACTAAAAGGCAGGGATGAAGATGTGTGATGAAGATATAAAAATTGCCCGCCTGAAAGGCTCTAAGATCGGTATTGACACAAAAAGCGTCCCGGATGTGCAGGAGGAATACGACAGGGAAAACGCCAACGGAAACCTTTCCAGGGCGCGCGAACTGGGCGTGTCCTTAGCACACGAGGTGGTCGATAAAATGGGCACCTTTACAATGGAGGACGAGGAAAGCGGCAATATAGAAATGGATGTGCAGCGCGGTCTGCTCATGACCTTTGCCGCAACGGTCGTGCTTGAGAAAATGCCTTCAAGCTCGGTGGTGTCCTTAGCCGCCAAAAACAGCTTCAACGCCGAGATAGAAAAACTGTCGCCGGTGCTTTACGGTGCGGTCGGCGATTCGGGCGCGTTCTCGTTTTATTATCTCGCCTACCGGCGCGGCGCCGATATCGAACGCAGAATAGGTCAGACCTTTGCGATGCTGTGCTCGCATGACGGTGACCCGGTGTATCAGGAGCTCGGCGAGGCGATATATTGTTGGTTTACCTCACTTGCCGGAAAAAGATTTGCGGCATCGGGGCTTTAAATGAAAGGCAGCCGCCTGCCTCGGTTTACTGTAGGTTACACCCGGAGCCATAAGGCATCAGGGTCTGACTTGAGAAACCTCAAGGCGGATAAATATAAATTTTAAGGCGCGTATTTTCGCTGCCTTGCCGTATATGCGGCGGAAAGGATGAATCATGAAGGTTACAAAGGATATGTGCATCGGCGATATACTCGATATGGATGCAGGAACAGCAGAATTTTTCTTTGAGATAGGCATGCATTGCCTCGGATGCCCGGCATCACGCGGAGAGTCGGTTGAGGACGCCTGTGCCGTTCACGGAACCGATTGTGACGAGCTCATAGCCAAGCTCAACAACTATCTGGAGAACAAGTAATGGCGGCAGATCGCCGTCTGGCAATGATTGCGGAGATGATCCGCAAAGGAGATCGCGTGGCGGACATAGGCTCTGACCACGCGTATCTTCCGATACTTCTTGTAAAGTCCGGAATATCGCCGTCCGCCATCGCCTGTGACGTGTCGGACGGACCTATAAACAACGCCCGTGCAAACATCGAAAGATCGGGCGTTTTTAATGTTGCAGTCAGAAAAGGCGACGGACTTGCGGCTGTGGGTCCTTATGACGCCGACACATTCGTAATAGCCGGAATGGGCGGAGACCTTATAATTAAAATACTGTCCGGCTGCGATTGGATAAAGAACAGCAGATACGAGCTTATATTGCAGCCAATGACCTCGGCTGAGGATCTTAGAAAATATCTTACGGAAAACGGGTTTCCAATAACGGAAGAACGCGCCGTGACATCGGCAGGCAGAATATATACAATAATAAAGGCGGTTTATTCCGGCGTAAGGACGGAATGTGATCCGCTGTTTTACTATGTCGGCATGCTGCCGCGCAATATCGGTGAACATGAAAGAAAATACATATCACGAAAAAGAAGGATACTCGCCAAGTTATCGGACGATATATCCTCTATAGATACTGAAAAGGAAAGATACAGCAGGCTTCTCTCGGTTATTGAACAGATGGACAGGCTGCTTTGTGAAGAAGAATAATGGGTCAGGACGGAATATTTTTAACCGAAGTAAAAAAGGAAATAGCAGACGTACTCGACGGCACGAGGATAGACAAGATCTTTCAGCCGTCAAGAGATGAGATCGTGATTTTGTTCAGAGCGTCCGGCGTGGCAAAAAAGCTGCTTTTGTCGGTGCGCCCTTCATCGCCGCGCGTCTGTTTTACCGAAAGTACGCCCGAAAATCCGCCTCAGCCGCCGATGTTCTGCATGCTGCTGAGAAAACATCTGTCAGGCGCAAGGTTTTTGTCGGTCGGTGACGACGGTGCTGAGCGCATGGTGACCTTCATACTTTTGGCAACCGACGAAATGGGCGACCGGTCAGAGGTGCGCCTTGCGGCTGAGTTCATAGGAAAGCAGACCAATCTTATACTTATAAGACAGGACGGCAGGATAATAGACGCCCTGCGGCGTTCGGATATAGAGTCGGGCGGCAGGATGATACAGCCGGGTGCTATCTACGAAAAACCTGAAAGACCAAGCAAGCTGAGTGTGACCGAAAATTCCGCACATTTTCTTGCCGATGCGGTAATTAATAGGGACGGGAGCCTTTGCACCGCATTGATAGATGTGCTGGACGGCGTGTCGCCGCTGATTTCCCGGGAGATATGCACATTGGCTCATATCGATACCGCAGCCGATGTAAAAACAATCGGCGGCAGTCAAAGGGAGTCTTTGTGCCGGGCACTTGACGACCTTAAAAACAGCATTATGCATCCTCAGCCCACAGCCGTTCTTGGCGCGGACGGCGTGCCGTTTGAATTTTCATACCGCAGTATAACGCAGTATGGGGACAGTGCCGTTTGCAAGAGTTTTGAAGACTTTTCGGCACTTCTTGAGACAGTCTATGCCGAACGCGACCGGCGCGAACGGCTCAAAGCGTTGGCGTCGGATCTTGTAAGACTGCTGAAGAACCTGCATGCAAGGGCTGCAAAAAAGGTTGCCGTAAGGGAAAAGGAACTGTCACGCTGCAAAGATGGGGAAAAGTACAGGATACTCGGTGAGCTGCTCAAAACCTACGGTGATCAGAGTCTGCGCGGCGTGCCGTATGTCGATGTGCCGAATTATTATGATCCGGAATGTAAGCTGCAGCGTGTTCCGCTTGACACCTCGCTGTCGGTGACGCAGAATGCCCAGAAGTATTTCAAGGAATACAAAAAAAGCTGCAATGCCGCGGCGGTATTGGGCGATCTTATAGCCGAAAGCAGGCAGGAGCTTATATACATCGAAAGTGTAATGGATGAGCTTGAAAGAGCCAAAACGGCTGAGGATCTGCGCGAGATAAGGGACGAGCTTGCTGCTGCCGGATATATAAGAGGCGGCAACATGCAGAATAAAAGAAAAAATGCCGGAAAAAATCCTATAGAAATGATCTCGCCCGACGGATTTAAGGTGCTTATAGGACGCAACAACCGCCAGAACGATGAACTTACGCTGAAAATTGCGGATAAAACCGACTGGTGGTTCCATACTAAGAATATACCGGGGTCGCACGTTATAGTGCGGTCTGACGGAAACGAGCTGCCGGAAAGCACGGTCATGTTTGCTGCACTAATAGCGGCTAAGAATTCCAAGGCGGCAAATTCATCGTCGGTGCCGGTAGATTATACTAAGGTGAAATACGTCAAAAAACCGGCAGGGGCAAAGCCGGGTATGGTCATATACAAGACCAACCGCACGGTTTTTGTCACTCCGATAGAGGTGGAAAAATGAGGATTGGCATCTCCACAGCCAGTTTGTACCCGATGAGAACCGAGGAAGCGCTGCTTTTTCTTTGCAAAAACGGCGTTAAGGTTACTGAAATATTTTTCAACAGCTTTGACGAGTTAAAACCTGAGAACGTGCGTCGCTTAAAATGCACAGCCGACGGTTTTGGTACGGAAATAGTGTCGGTTCATCCGTGCGGATCGGTGGGAGAGCCATATTTTCTTTTTTCGGAATATGACCGCAGGACAGAGGAAACCCTGCGGTTCTATGAGCAATACTATGAGACGGCGGCGCTGCTTGGCGCAAAATATGTAGTGCTGCACGGCGACTCAATACACGGCACATTATCTATGGAGCGCTACTGTGAGCGGCTGATGCTCATGAACCGGTCGGCAAACAGGTACGGCGTTTCGGTCACACACGAAAACGTCAACCGCTTCCGCGCGTCAACTTTGGAAAATATACGTGGGATAAGGCGCTTTACAAACGACGGGATAAAGTTTACCTTTGATGTCAAGCAGTGCATAAGAGCAGGCTTTGACCCGTCGGTCATATACGACGCCATGAAAGGAAATATAGTAAACGTTCACCTGAGCGACCACAGCAGCACCACTGAGTGTATGCTGCCGGGAAACGGAGATTACGACCTGAAAGCGCTTTTATCAAGGCTCGAAAATGACGGATACAAAGGGGCTGCTCTCATAGAGGTATATAGAAATGCATATGACAACCCCGGGGAATTGATTTCATCACTTAAATTTTGTGAATAATATTCACAAAATGTGTTGACTTTTGTCGAATTAGTGCTATAATGTATTCAAAGAGTGAATTTAATTAACATTTTTTTGGAGGTAGCTTGATGAATACTTATATGTACAACTATAGAAATGCGAAGTACTCTATGACTACATCAACCGAGAGAGTTGACGGTTTGCCGGTCAAAATGTACGGAGTGAGAGGCAAAAGCGGAAACGATATTATTACTATTCCCGGACTGTCCGAGGACTCTGTCAGAATGAAAAACCTCGTTGAAAATATGAACCGCAGTGACCTTGAGCTTTGCCAGCTGAAGGATGTTGTTGAGGACTTTTTGTTTGAAAGCTACGGTATATTGCTGTTTTGAGAAAATATATGATGATAACATAAAAGCAGGAGATGATACATCTCCTGCTTAAATTTTTGCCGTTATCTGTATCCGACCGCCTTTATCAGACGTCTTGCATACTCGGCATATCCGGCGGCGGTGGGATGAACATTGTCGCCGCTTATTTCAATGTTCCAGCTGCGCGTGTCTATATATTTTACGTTATCAAGGGTTGCTTCCATATTCTTTGCCGCTGACTCTATAGTGCTAAGGCGCATTTTCGTGTCGCTGTCGGCAGACGGCAGGGGAAGGAATATCCTTGCGTTCGGGTAAAGCTGTCTTATTTTCGGAACGAATTCTTTGTAAACCTCGAGATAGCCTTTTGCATTTTCCTCGTTTATAAGCGCATCGTTCGTGCCCAAATTTATAAAAATATCGTCCGGCGTTTCGGCAAGGGAAAGGTCATAATCGGGTGCGTCCTTTATGGCGATCGACGGAGGACAGAGCTTGTAAAAGGCAGTTTCCATGCCGGTACGGACCGCATCCTTTTCCTTTTCCGGAAGGGAATAGTAGCCCCTGCCGTCGCAAAGCGGCAATCCACCGAGGGCAACGCAGGTGTAGTCCCAGTCCATCTCCTCAGGGATGACCGCCGAATAACCGTTGGCTGCGGTCAGTGAATCGCCTATAAACAGAATATGTCTGCTGCGCTTTTCCATTTCGCAAAGGCTGCCGTCGATCACAAGATCCTTTATTATAAGCGGCCGCTCGGTGCTTTGACCGGTTATCCTTATTGTGTGCGGTTTGTCGTCCTGCATATAGAAGGTCAGAGAACCGGTGCTGCGTGAGCAGTTGGTCAGCATACCGCCGTCAAGCTTTACGGAATATACAGCCGAATCGCCCTCGGTCGAAAAACCGAAGCTTTTGCCCTGAATTTTAAATTCAAGGTACGGTCTGCACCAGTATCCGGTCATTTTGCGGCTGTCGCCGCTCCACCTGCCGTGGAAACGGAGCTTTTCATTGTCAAGAGCTACTGTTTTCATTAAGATATCCCCTTATAGATTTATTCCCTATAGTCTATATCCAAAGTTGCCTGAGCGTTTAAATCCACCCCTGCAATATTGCCGGAATTATATTCATATATCGCCTGTGCACCGACCATTGCCGCATTGTCTCCGCAGTATTTAAGTTCGGGATAATAAAGCTCAAAACCGCGGCTGTCACATTCGTCACGCATGCGCCGCCTTAATTCCGAGTTTGCGGAAACGCCGCCGGCAATGACTATTTTTTTTAGCCCCGTAAGCTCTGCCGCCTTCATCGTGTTGGCAATAAGAATGTCGCAGACGCGCTGTCTTACCGTGGCGCAAAGCACCGGCACGTCTATTTCCTCGCCCTTCTGCGCGGCATTGTGCGTAAGATTTATAACGGCGGTCTTAAGCCCCGAAAAGCTGAAATCAAGCTCGCAGCCGTCAACATGCGGCCAGGGCATGGGATATTTTTTAAGGTCGGCTGTCGTGGCGGTCTTGTCAAGCATCACTCCGCCCGGATACGGAAGCCCCATCGATCTTGCCGATTTGTCAAAACATTCTCCGGCGGCGTCGTCGTGAGTTTTTCCTATTATCTCAAAGCTTGTGTATCCGTTTACCTTGACTATAAGGCTGTTGCCGCCCGATACCATGAGGCAAAGAAACGGCGGTTCAAGAGTTGGATCGGACAGATAATTTGCGGCTATGTGGCTTCTTAAATGATGCACCGGAATAAGCGGCACACCGAGCGACATGGCAAGACCCTTCGCATAGTTTACGCCGACCAGCAAAGCACCTATAAGTCCCGGCGCAAAGGTCACGGCAACGGCATCTATATCGGTGAATTTAAGACCGGCATCCGAAAGCGCGGATTTTACCACCTGTGAAACGGCCTCGGTGTGGCGCCTTGACGCTATTTCGGGCACTACGCCCCCGTACAGCCTGTGCTCCTCGATCTGGGTCGAAACTATGCTTGATAAAACCGTGCGCCCTTCGACGACGGCTGCCGCCGTTTCGTCGCACGAGGATTCAATAGCGAGTATTTTCATAAAGGTTTGGTTCCCTTTCAAAATAATAGGTCATGATGACCGCGTCCTCACAAGGATCGCGGTAAAATTTCGGTCTTAAACCTGCCTTTTTAAATCCACACTTTTTATAAAGAGAAACAGCGGCAGTATTTGATGCCCGTACCTCAAGCGATAAAAACGCAAGCTTCGACCTTTCGGACTCACCCAAAAGGGCTTTTATAAGCGCCGTTGCGGCGCCGCGCCGCCTGAATTTTGGCTTTACGGCGATGTTGGTGACATATCCTTCGTCGGCAGCCTTTGTCATGCCTGCATGGCCTGCATATTCACCGTCAAAAAACACACCTAAATATGTACCGTTCAAAGCCACGGTATCGGCTATCGCCTTTTGAGACCAGCCCTCGCTGCCGAGAGCCTCACGCTCGGTCGCCGCCGCTTTTGGAAAAAGCTCTGCACTCAAAGGGCGAACGACTATATTATATGAGGAGTCCATAAATATCCTCCAGACGTGAATCGATCTTTGCCGCTGCCGCCATATAATCGTCGGCAGTGCCGCCATACGGGTCGGGTACCGACAGCACTAATGTCTTTCCTTCCGGCACGCCGCATACCGCAAGGGCGGCAGCGTGTTCGTTTGTCATGCAAACAAACAGGTCGCCGGCAGCTATCTCGCGTTCTGTAAGAGGTGCCGAACGGTGTGCAGAAATGTCACATCCGTAAGCTGCCATGGCGCTGACAGCCAGTGGTGACGCCGGCTCTCCGCCTGCGGCTGAAAGTCCGCGTGACAGCGTTATTATATCATCCCTGCCGTCCCTTTTAAGGCGGCGCAGGAAAAGCGCCTCCGCCATGGGGCTGCGGCATGTATTGCCTGTGCAGACAAATATTATAACCTTTTTAGAGTCGGTCATGAAATATCATCCCTTTGCGTCGTACCATGTGTCACCAAAGTGCGCGTCAACCGAAAGAGGAACCGACAGACTTACGGCGCCCTCCATTTCCTCTTTTAAAATGCGGCAGGCTTTTTCTGCCTGATCTCTTGGCGCTTCAACTATAAGTTCATCGTGTACCTGCATAATAAGGCGCGCGTCGGGCAGCTCCTTTTCAAGCCGGTCGTTGACCCTTATCATGGCGATCTTTATTATATCGGCGGCTGTGCCCTGTATCGGCATGTTGCGTGCCACGCGTTCACCGAATGCCCTCAACATGGCGTTTGAGTTTTTAAGCTCGGGGAGCAGGCGGCGTCTGCCGAACATGGTGGAGGCAAAGCCGTCCTCCTTTGCCTGTTCCACTACGCGGTGCATGTATTTATCTACCTCGGGGTAGGTCGCAAGATATCCGTCGATATAAGCGGCGGCTTCCTTTCTTGTGACCCCGATATCCTTAGCAAGCGAAAACGCGCCTATTCCGTAGACTATGCCGAAATTGACCGCCTTTGCGCGCGAACGCATTGTGGGAGTGACGCCTTCGACCGGCACGCCAAAGACCTGACTTGCGGTAAGGGTATGAATGTCGATCCCGTTTTTAAAGGCGTTTATCATGTTGCTGTCGTTGGCTATGTGCGCCAGGACGCGCAGCTCTATCTGCGAATAGTCGGCATCGCACAGCACATATCCGGCTTTAGCTCTGAAAAGTTTGCGCATCTCGCGCCCCTCGGGTCTGCGGACTGGAATGTTCTGAAGATTAGGCTCGGAAGAGCTTATCCTGCCGGTTCTGGTCTCGGTCTGATTAAGGGTGGAGTGTATCCTGCCGTCGTCTGCGACCTGTGACAGCAGACCGTCACAGTATGTCGATTTTAATTTTGCAAGGGTGCGGTACTGCAGCAGATGATCGACCGCAGGGTGTATGCTGCGAAGATCCTCCAATACTTCGGCACCGGTGGAATATCCGCTTTTGGTTTTTTTGCGGCAGGGGAGTCCCAGCGACTCAAATAAAGCAACGCCGAGCTGCTTAGGGGAGTTCAGGTTGAATTCATAGCCGACCTCCTGCCACACAGTCTTTTCAAGCTCGTCTATCCGAACCGACAGCGCTTTGCCGTATTCCTCTATGCCGGCTTTGTCAACCGAAAATCCGGCAAGTTCCATTTTTGCAAGCACGAGCGCCAGAGGCAGCTCGATATCTGAAAGCAGCCGGGATTGACCGGTCTGTTCAATTTGTGCTTCAAGTTTACGGTTTACGGCATGGCAAAGGGCGGCGCAGTGCTCCTGTTCGGTGCAGTCGTCTGATACCGCGACGTTCACGCCGTATTCGGTCGCGAGGTGGGAGGGAGCATAATCCTTTGCCGACGGGTTTATAAGATAGGCGGCAAGCTGCGTGTCGAAAGCTACCACCGACGGTTTGTTGCCGTTTTTTAAAAGCTCCTTGTAATAATGCTTTGAGTCATATATATAAAGCCGATTGCCTTGTATATTTTTTATATCATTAAGACAAACTGTACAGACCTTGCCTTCAAACGCGAGCGAGATGCCGTCGCCTGCAAAGGCGTCAAGCCTGCCGCCGGCATATTCTTTGAGCAGCAGGTCGGGTCCCTTGCGGACAAATTCTTCCGCAGCTGTCGGTTCCTGCTCGATATTTATATTTTCAAGACCTAATTTTTGCAGCATGCCGAAAAACTCAAGCTGATGTAAAAGTCTTGCCAGTTCAAGGTCGTTTCTATCACCGATCCTGTAGCTTTCAATATCGGCCTCTATAGGTACTGTCTGGCATATCGTGCCAAGCCTGCGGCTTAAAAACGCCATGTCACGTCCTGCGGCAAGCTTTATACGCAGACTGTCGCGGATATCGAGTGTGTCAAGCTCATCATAGATGCGCTCGATGCTGCCGTAATTCCTTATAAGCTCACCGGCGGTCTTTTCACCTATGCCGGCGACGCCGGGAATGTTGTCCGACGCGTCGCCCTGAAGTGCCTTTATGTCGATCATCTGCGGCGGTGTTACACCGTATTTTTCCATTATCGTTTCCGGGGTGTATTCTGTGATCTCCGGTCTGCCAGCCTTGGTCGCGGACAGCAGCACATGGGTCTTGTCGGATACGAGCTGGAACGAATCCCGGTCACCTGTGGCAATAACGCAGGTGTTACCTGTGGTCTCGCATATATGTGCAAGCGTTCCTAAAATATCGTCAGCCTCAAAGCCTTCCTTTTCTATGCAGGTATAGCCCATAAGCGTCAATAGCCTTTTCAGCAGCGGAAACTGACCGCGAAGCTCCTCCGGCATAGGCTTTCTGCCGGCTTTATATTCGGCATATTCCTTGTGGCGGAAGGTCGGCGCCTTAAGGTCAAAGGCAACGGCAATTCCGTCCGGACTTTCCATGTCGCAGAGCTTGCCGAGTATGTTCATAAAGCCGTATATACCGTTTGTATACAGTCCCGATTTTGTCGAAAGCAGTTTTATTCCGTAAAAAGCGCGGTTGATTATGCTGTTACCGTCTATTGCAAGCAGTTTCATATGCGTCTCCTAAAGCCAATATATACATCTATTATATACTGTTTTGCACAATTTTCAAGTAAATAAGCCGTCAAAACTCTATATTTTCGGCTTGACAGAGGTATATTATGGTGGTAACATACCCTTAAAGAAAGGACTGCAAGTCCGGAAAAGAGGAACTTTTATGGAGCATGAAATAATACATCTTAAAGAGTATTACCCGTTTTTAGGCGACGACGGCTGCGACCCGACGGTCGAAATGTATCTGCCGTACAACATGTCTGAAATGCACCGCGAGAATGCAAAAAGACCTTGTCTTGTCATTTGTCCTGGCGGCGGATATTGCGGATGCTCACAGCGTGAAAAGGAACCTATAGCGTTAAATTTTTTGGATCTCGGATTCAATATTTTTGTTATTACATATTCGTGCAGACCGCACCGTTTCCCCACTCAGCTGAGGGAGGTGGCGGCGCTCATGGAGCTTATCTATGAAAACGCCGAAAAGTGGAACTGCAACACAGAGAAGATAGCCATTCTCGGCTTCTCAGCCGGCGGTCATCTTGCGGCACATTATTCCACGAGCTATGACTGCGGCGAGGTAAGAGCGGTGTTCCCGAAAAGCAAGCCTGTAAACGCATCGGTGCTGTGCTATCCGGTCATAACGGCTGACCCGAAATTTGCACACAACGGCAGCTTCAACGCGCTGCTCGGGACCAGTGAGCGCACACCGGAAGAAATAGAAAAATTCTCATGCGACCGCCTTGTTACCGCGAAAACGCCGCCTGCATTTATCTGGCACACCGCGTCGGACAACGCCGTGCCGATATATAACAGCATTTTCTATGCCGAGGCACTGGCAAGCTATAAGATACCGTTTGAAATGCACATTTACCCCACAGGTCCGCACGGACTTGCAACTGCCGATTACCTCACCAACGATCTTCAGCCGACGGCACCGTCACATGCCGCCGAGTGGATCGAAAGTGCAAAAAAGTGGTTCGGTGTTATGGGATATTTTGTGGAAATGTAGGTAGAGGATATGAAAGATCTGCAGGAAAACATAGTTCCGGTTGAAAATCAGAACGCCGGAGATTTTTATGTGCACAAAGAGGGCAGCGGTGTCAGGGTGATGTTCGTCGGAAACTCGATAACCAAGCATGCACCGAAGCCTCAGATAGGCTGGACAAACGACTGCGGCATGGCTGCGTCGAGCATAGATAAGGACTATGTACACATTCTTGAAAGGCGCATTGGCGAGATAGATAAAGACGCCGCATTCGGCCTGCTTCAGGTGGCACACTTTGAGCATGAATTTGCCGATATGGACCCGGCTGTGTATTACAGTCAGCAGATAAAATTTAAGCCCGACGTGGTAATAATGTTTTTCGGAGCAAACGTCAGTAAGGAATATGACGTCTGCGAAAATCCTAAACGTAAATTCGGCGACGCATTTGAGGCGCTGCGCAACGCGCTTGACACCGGCAAAACGTTCTTTCTTATATCCGACGGATTTTACATCCGTCCGGTGCTTGACGCCGAGAAGAAAAAGGTCGCCGAAAAGTATGGCGACGCCTATGCCGATCTTACCGATATAAGGGCAAGGGAGGACTCCCACGGAAAGTTCAACCATCCGGGCGACCTCGGAATGGAAATGATAGCCGACCGCTTCTGGGAGATATTAAAGCCGGAAATAGAAAAAAGAGCCGCGCGCTGAGACAACCGGCAGTCGTAATTTACCGATAAAAAAGAGCCTGTCACTTTTCGACAGGCTCCTTCCTCATTTTCTCATCATACGGGTGCGGTATTCGTTGGGCGAGACACCGACACGCTTTTTAAAAAGTCTTGAAAAATAAGAGTAATTGTAATAACCTAAAAATTCTGCGATCTGACTGCTTGTGTAATTGCTGAAAAGCAACAGCTCTTCCGCCTTTTTGATCCTTATATCTATCAGGTATTGCGACGGAGACTTTCCGGTGCTCTTTTTGAATTCCCTTATAAGATGATTGGTTGAAACGGAATATTTCCTTGCAAATTTCGATATTACCAGAGGGTATTGCGGTGACGTATGAAATTCGCTTATTATTTGTTCTATAAGTTCACTTCTTTTGATGCTTGCCGGCTCCTCTGCAACAGATAAGGAACGGCTGATGAGACTCAGGGTCGCTATGAGCAATCCTGAGCAGACCTGTTCATAGTAAGGCTTTTTGTGAGTGAACTCATGGCACATCCGATAAAGCATCTGTTCTATGTCAAGGGTATCAATGTTGAGTCGCAAAATATGTTTGCCGCCGAGATCAAGGTCTTTGATTATTGAATCGCATTGTGTACCGTTGAAATGCACCCAATAATCTACCGCATTGTCCTTTTTATAAAAGCGGTAGCTCTGCGGCTCTTTCGGTTTAAGGAGAAATGCCTGTTTCTGACCGATGACTATTTCATCATTATTTATCGTAATATGACCGATCCCTCTTGCTACATAAACAAGCAGATAATCGCTGCGCCCGTCAGGTCTGTCAATAAAATAGTCCTTATCATCAAGAAGCAGCGTTCCGCAGCTGTTGACGTGCAAAAAGGAAGAGGTCGGAATATCGGTTGAAAATGAAAGCGGTAATGACATAATAATCACCATTTCTTTTCAAGACACAAAATACGATAAATAATCCTTGAAACGGTGATTATTATATCGCATCTGTTTCGGCTGCCTTTGGCAGCAAAGGCAAGAAACACGCGTCTTTATTATTTTTTAGCGTGATTTTTCACGCTATGCCCCTCATATGATCTGTTTATGCAAGAACAGGTTGATTTTGTGCATGTTATTTTTCTTTTATGTATGATATGATTATATTACGATAATAAAGCGTTGTCAATTAAAGTATCGAATGAACGCATATTTTTTAAGGAGTGACATATCATGGAAAACATCAATTTGATTCCGCCGTCCGAGTTGGGTAAAGGCTCAAGAATAAGACTGAATGTGTGCGAGCATGAGGTGGACATGTATTGGAAGGTCGCTATTGAGGTGCTGGAAGTAATAGCTGAGAATAATAAAAAAAGCGAACCTACGGTTATGATAGTGCCATACGGTCCTCTCGGTCCTTACGCAAGAATTGCTGAACTTGTCAATAAATACAGGATATCGCTCAGAAACTGTGTCTTTATAAATATGGATGAGTATCTGAAGGATGAAATGACCTACATCGATAAAGATGATCCGCTCTCTTTCCGCGGAGGTATGGAAAGAACATTCTACAGTAAGGTGGATGATAAGCTCAATGTGCTGGCTGAAAACAGATTTTTCCCGGAGCCGGGCAATGAGGGCAAAATAATGAAGATTATCGATAAGTACGGCAAGCTTGACATGGTGTTCGGCGGCGTGGGAATAAACGGACACTATGCTTTCAACGAACCGCCCGAGCCGGGCGAAAAGGTTATGCCTGAAGAATTCGCCGAACGCTCCACCCGTACTTTGAAAATAACCAGAGAGACAAGGACAATAAATGCATACATGAATTGCGGCGCAGATCTTGACGCTATACCTGAATGGTGTATAACCGTAGGAATGAAAGAGATATTCAGAGCAAAAAGAGTGCGTATGTGTATGCCGAGAGCGTGGAACGCGGGAGCGCTCAGAAAAATTCTGCACGGACCTGTAACGGCAAATGTTCCGTGCTCGCTTTTCCAAAATCACCCCGATGCCATGATCTATGCTTCTGAGGCTGCACTTGAGTGTCCGGTGCCGGCGATCAGGATCTACAATAAATAATGAAAAGTCTGATTATAAAAAACGCGGCGGTTGTTTTTCCGGACAGTATAAAGCATTCCGGCAATGTTTTAATTGAAGACGGCAGGATAAAAGACAGTAGCTTTAAAGGCGAGCCGCCGGGATCTGCGGAAATAATAGAAGCAAACGGCAATTATCTGCTGCCCGGATTTATAGATATACATGTTCACGGCGGCGGCGGAGCCGATTTTATGGACGCTACGCCGGAGGCATTCCAAACGGCAGTCAGAGCGCATTTGCGGCATGGCACAACAACGCTTGTACCTACCGCGATGTCGGCAGCAAAGGGAGATATTATTGCATTTCTTGATGCATTCAAAGAATTTCGCAAAGGAAGCGAGCTTGCCGTCATAACGCCCGGCGTCCATTTGGAGGGACCGTATTTTTCGGCAGCATCGCCCTTGAGCGGCGGTGCGCAACCCAAAGACAAACTTAGGCTTTTCGATATGACAGAGGTCGGGGAAATACTTAATGCTGCCGACGGCGAAATACTGAGATGGGATGCCGCTCCTGAAATCGTCGGTGCCGATCAATTTGCGCGGTGCATGTCGGAAAACCAAATACTGTGCGCGATAGCCCATTCAAACGCCGATTCAGACGAGGCACAGCGTGGATTTGAATGCGGATTTTCGCATGTGACCCATTTTTATAACGCGGTTACTACATACCACAAGTCGGGGCAGACAGTGTGTGCGGGCATAGTTGAGGCGGCATATCTTAATTCTGATATAACTGTCGAACTTATATGCGACGGAAAGCATATTCCGCGTGATGTTCTGAAACTTGCGCTTAAGATCAAAGGGGTCAATTCGGTGGCGGCAATAACAGATGCTATGCGGATATCCTGTACAAAGCTGCGCCGCGGCAGACTCGGCAGTCTCAAAAACGGAACAGAGGTCATTGTTGACGACGGTGTCGCAAAGCTGCCGGATATGTCGTCGTTTGCAGGGAGCATTGCCACCATGGACAGGTGCCTGAGGGTGCTTTGTCTGGATTACGGGATATCGCTGCCCGATGCCTCGGTAATGCTGTCGGGAACACCGGCAAGGCTTGCCGGGATCGAGCGCTCCAAGGGAAAAATACAGAACGGGATGGATGCCGATCTGGTCATTGCCGATTCGAAGCTTAATATCACAAATGTGATATTAGGAGGAAGAGTGGTAAGATAATATGAGGCGGTCGTTTGTACGTCGTCGACAGCCGGATCAAAACTAAAAAGAAGAGAACCGCCAGATGGCGGTTCTCTCTTTTTATTTTATGTGTCGCTTCCTTTATCCGGCTGCCTTTGAAAGCCAGTAGCAAAATGGCAATATTATGATCTTTACTTTCTCCGGATAATAAAAACCGCTGTCGGGATCGCAAAGAAGAAAGGGGTATAGGTCCATAGTCCGGCGTCCGGCTTTGTGTCCTCAATCATGACGCGCGTCACGTTATCGGGATCGTACCACACGGTAACGGTATCTCCTGTATTTACTTTCGGAAAATTTCCACGGAAGGAGTTCTGTCCGCTGTGCAAAGCTCCGTCCGCACTGTATTCAAAATACAGAATGTGCCGGATGCCCCTTGCGCTTCTCCAGCCGGTTATCACTGCATCAGCAGGGACCCAGTCGCTGTACGCTTTGACCATCACGATATTTAAAAGTACCGATAAGAGAACGGCGACAACGGCAAGAACGAGCAGCTGCACGGTCTTTTTCTGAAATATTTTTTTCATATATCAAGTCCACCTGACAAATGTTCCAAAACGGTTCATTTCAGTTCGTTTTGTTTTTAATATCACGGCAAAGAAATACAATTTGTTTTTCAAAGTCCTTTGATTTACACCGCAAAATGCTGTCTGACATTATTCATCACCTAAATGAAATATATCATAATATTTCCTATTTGTAAAGGGACAGTGATATGCCGAGCTGTGCTCGGCGTGATATTTTTAGCCATAGGCAAAAGTGATATTGTTCGCTAAAGCTCACAGTGATATTATATTCGCCCTTACACTCGCGAAGCGAATATCACCCGGCAACGCCGGATATCACTGCACAGCAATACCTCTCGCCGTAAGGCGAATATAATTGAAAAAAAGCAATTGCAAAGAGCAATTGCTTTTTTCATTGGTTGCGGGGACAGGATTCGAACCTGCGACCTCCGGGTTATGAGCCCGACGAGCTACCAGGCTGCTCTACCCCGCGATGTAGAACGCTTTATTATTATACACAAGCTTCCTACAAATTGCAAGTCTTTTTTTATTATTTGCAAAAAAATTTTTAAAATCCATCCTTAACGCCATTGCCGCTAGTAAATACAATGCCGGTATACATACCGTCATACTGCCGTATTATTATATAAAATAAAAAATACGGGGTGAGAAAAACGGTTGCTGTAGTAGTTTTGAGAAATGACGGCAAAAAACATTCGGTGTCGATAAACAAGGGTGGCGAAATGTGTATTATTTCGGTTGGACGCTCGGTAGGACAGCTGAGGCTGCAAAGAGCCGTCCGGCCGTTTCACGGAGATGTTGTTTTTGCACGCGGTATAGATCACGGGAAAATACCGTCGTTTACTTCCGACGCTTACCGCGAAGAGCTGCTGTTCAGGTCGTTTATGTCCTTGGCGCTTTCACTTCCGGGACTTGGACTGACTGTAGGGGTCAACGATATTTTCGGCAGGTATTCGACACGTCTTTTGCCGCTTGTAAGACATGCTGCCGAGGTCAGGATAAGAACCCATGCTGAGCTTGACGATTTTTGCGAAAGCTGTATACTGACAACCGGAACCTGCCCGTTTGTCTCAAAATATCCATCGGTAATAGATCATTGTGAGCTGCTGTTTGACCCTTACGGTGCCGGAGTGGAAGCCGGAACGGTTTTCGGAAAAGGTGGGTGCTCTGTGGACCCTGATGCATTAAAGCTGCCGGAGCGGTACAGGGCAATAACAAAAATGGGGGTCGATGCCATAGATCTTGCAGCGCTGCTCAGCCTTGAAAGCGAGGCTTTTGCGCCGGAAAACTGCATGCCGATAGACCCCGCTTTACCGATTTCGTATAAATTTGTACCTTGAGCAAAGAAATAACCCGTTGATATGTTGAATTCGGAATGCTATAATATATTTGTTGAATTGTATCGAAAAGCAGCTTTTCCTGTTTTAGGTTGTTTTTCATATAACAGTATTTGAAGAATTTACGACGGTGACATAAATGTATCTCGCTTATTATCTTCAGACCAATATCATCTGTATCACCATACTTATGATATTGCTTTTAAGATCTGTCGGGAATAGAAACAGAATAATCTCGAATAAAACCTGGTGTGCCATGGCCATTTTCACCTGCGTTTATTGCGTTACGGATATGGTCGCGGCTATTTTCAGGGGCAGTTCACAGCCGTACGCAAGGCCCGTGCTTTGGGTGAGCAATGCTGTTTATATCGGCATGCCGCTCATTATAACGCTTTTATGGGTAAAATATATTGACAGCCTTTTGGCCGGCAGGCTGCTTTCGGGCAGGGTGAGGAAGTTTGTTTTGCTGATGCCGTCCGTTTTGGCGATATGTCTGCTCGCTACTAATCCCTGGACTGAAATTGCATTCAGCCTTGCCGGCAACGTCTATTCAAGGAAGCTGCTTGCATACATCATTCCGGCTCTTTGCTGGGGATATCTTTTGTTTGCCGAGGCTGTTCTCATAAAAAACATAAAATATCTGGAAAACGAATTCGGACGGAACAAGCTGCTGGCCTGCTGCTGTTTATAGCGCCGCCGGTCGTTGTCAGCGTGATACAGTTTTGTATTTACGGTCTTACGTTGTCGCAGGTTGGTTTCACCGTATCTATACTTCTCATTTTCCTGGAAAGGCAAAATGACCGTATAACTACCGACGGGCTCACCGGTATAAACAACCGTGAAGAATTTGACAGGTATCTTGCAGTCAGAAGTGCAAAAGCCGAAAGTGTTACGGTGTTTATCATTGATATTGATAATTTCAAGTCGATCAATGATCTTTACGGACATGCCGAGGGCGACAGCGCCCTCATACTTGTCGCAGGGGCAATAAGGCGCGTATGCCGCGAGGCTTACCCACGCAATGAACTGTTTTATGCAAGATACGGCGGTGATGAGTTTGCCGTTATAGGTATAGATATCCATCCGGATATGCCTGAAGTCCTGAGCAGCCGCATATCAGGCGCGGTAAGCGAATCAGCCAAAAGAGTCAAAAAGCCGTATGAGATTGCGGTCAGTATCGGTTATTCGACTGTGTCGGGCGGCGACGGTATTGATGCTGACAGGCTTGTGAAATCAGCCGATAATGCTATGTATGATGTAAAAAATCACACAGATAATTTTCGGGAGGATCAAAAGGTGGCGAGTAAAAAAACAATCGAAGTGCTCAAGCTTTACCGTAAAGGCTGCAACTGCTTTCAGGCAGTAGCACTTCCGTTTTGCGATGAGCTTTCGCTTGACAAGCTGACGGTGGTTCAGAGCTTTTCGGGATTTGATCATTCGGTGATAGGGGACAGCGCGGTTTGCGGCGCGCTTTTGGGGGCGCTTTATGTTGTGTCTCTGAAGTGCCGGGGTGACGATCCGGCAGAAAGCCGCAAGAAGGCGCTCGTGGTTTGCAGAGAGCTTGCCGATGCCTTTAAAAAGGAAATGGGCAGCGATATATGCTGCGGCAAAAAGGAGCTGCAGTGCGACAGGGCAGTGACCGTTGCCGCAATACTTGCAGAAAAGCTTCCGACAAAACAGAAAATTTAAATTTCAAAGCTATTTGATAATAAACATAAAAACTGATTTTCACATTGTAGTCAGGGGCTGTGCCCCTGCCCTACGTCTATCAAGATACTCGTTGTGTCAATAAACTAAAATTTAATAACCGGCTTAAAAAGAAAAAATCGGCAGGAACGGAGAAATCCCTGCCGATTTATATTGCCGTTTTACGGATCGTATTCTTCGGGATACCGATACCGCTTACTGTATTGAGGCGAAATATTGGACTATGCCTCTGGTCAGCGCCTTTGCACAGTTCGTATTGAATTCGTCGCTCCTCATTTTCTCAAGATCAGAAGCGCTGGAAATAAATCCGTTTTCGGTCAGAACAGTCGGGCACTCGCTGACTCCGCGCAGGACATAGTAATTATGCCACTTAAGATATGACCAAATCGAATCATTATAAAGCCCTGCGTTGTCGGTGGTGTTTTGTATAAAATTCGCAGCAGTTGAAGAATACGCGTTATAATGATAAGCGCTGAATCCGTTTGGCTTTGCGCTGCCGGCTGAATTGCGGTGGATCGCTATCATGTAGTCCGGTTTTGCACGTTTGATTATCAGCATACGCTCGTCATTATCAAGCGTTTTGTCTGTTTCTCTGTTCATAACAACTGTGGCGCCGAGCGACTCAAGCTCAGCCTTAAGTTTGAGCGCAAGTGTCAGGTTCATGTTCGATTCATAGAACTTGCCGTTGGCTGCTCCGCAGTCATTTCCGCCGTGACCGACGTCAATGCCGATTATAACACCGCTCAAAGAATAACCGTATGCATTGCCGGCGGCGGTTATTTTGGCAGGATTAAGGAAGCTGAACACAAGCTGACCCTCTGAGTTGTAGCTTGCCGACCAGCCGTAAAACTGCCCGGTGCGCTTTAAATGCAGCCTCAGAGTGCAGTCGGCATTACCCTTTATCCATTCGGCACTCTTAAAGAGGGGATTGCTTTCGGCAAAAACGACCTCACCGTCAAATACTGTCGCATAGTTGAAGGTTATATCAACATAAGAATATGTCGCAGCGGTTATCCTGTAATCCCTGCCGTCGCCGCCGGTCTCTGTCCTGCCGATATAATCCTGATTCAGAAGATCAAGCTTAAACGGCGCTTTCCAGAGAACGTCAAGCGTTATTTCGGTGTGTCTGCCGCCGTCATTTACGCCTGCAATCTTCACCTCATTGTGATCGGGCAGCTCCGCCTTATAAACTTTGATGTTGTCGACGCCTTTGTGTGTGTCATACATCATTTTGCCGCAGCGCAGCCTGCGGAGTTTGATTGTATTACCGTAGTTGACGGTAGTATCCGAACAATAGTCTACGGTACCGAGAGGCAGGAAGTTATTGGTCGGTCTTGAAAAGTCGCCGAAATCGTTGCCGTTGAAGGTCTCAGCCTCGTATTTTACGACCTCGGCAACATATGTGCTGCCGACATCCATATAATCGCCGCCCTCAGGTGTTACAGGCTTCGACGGCGTTACCGGACGCTCTGATTTTAACACCGTGACGCTGCCGCCGGTTTTCGAATCTTTGCCGTATTTGGGGCTGTTGGCGGAAAAGGTTATTTTACCTAACGAAACGTTTTTATCATAGTTCACGGGCATGGTAAAGCTGCCGAGAAAGCTGCTGTATTCTGCTGCAGACCCGTCTTCAAGCTTCACCGGGTACTCCGTGAGCGTTATGGTCTCGCCGTTCAGTTTTGCGGTGACCGTGCTGCCGGCAACCGCCTCAGCCTCAACGGTCAGCACCGAGCCGCCGTCCAGCTTTTGCGCCGATGACGGACTTATGGACTTGATGATCGTATGCTTGTAGGTTATTTTGTACTCCGTTTTCTGTCCTTTGTGTTCTATAACAAAGGTATTTAGCCCAAGCTCAAGATCAACGTCGAATGAGAAATAACCAAGCTCGTTGCGCTCGATCTCTTTTCCATTGAAGGTTATTGAAAATTCGGGGTCAGACGCACCGATAAACGCGCAGAAGTTTTCGCTCGTTGTAAATGCTGTCTTGGCAGGGGAGGTCATGGTAAGGTCCTTGAGTACGAAATCGCTTTGTAAAGCGCCGCTTAAATATTTCAGAAGGACCTTTCTGCTCTCGGTCGTGTCAGCCATGAATTTATAATAGCTGTCAAATGTAAAGCCGTTTACGGAAAGCTCGGACAGGCACATAAGCTGATTAAGTATCTGGTCGGTTTTTTTCCAGTCGCCATCACCGCCAAGCTTTGAATATGACAATTCATAAAACACATCGGATGTGCTGCCGAGAGCATCCCTCCAGGACGTTACCGCGTCCCTGAAATTAAGTGTTTTGTCGGAGGTCGACCATGGGATCTGCACAAAGAAAAAGTCGGTATATCCGTCGGTCTTCCAGGTAAGTATATCCGCTTTTTTATCGTCGAGCATGTATTCTATACCGTCGATCCTGTTGCCGCCGGCGGCAGTGTAAAGCCCGTCGCACAAAACGCCGGTGTAAAGAGAACTGTTGACCTTTGCGACAGCACGGTAAAAATATCTCATAGCAAGCGAAAGATCAGCATCGGCGACCGAAACTTCAGACACTGTTGCACTGTCCTGCTCAGAAACCGTGCTTTCCTGTGCTGTGTCAGCATCATAGGGCATCGCTGCACCCGAAATGATGAGCATATCAATGTGATCGAGCAGCTTTTCACTGGACAGAACTGAGCATATGTACTGGATATCCTCATGATCGGTAACGCTTTTTTTGGCAAGCTTTGAGATATCGATGGTAGCTGCAACGGTCATGCCGTACTGCTTTGCACAGCTGTTTATGTACTGGAGCAGCCCGTCGTACTGACTGTCGGCATCCGATGTGCTGAATATAAGACCGTTTTCGGTATTTACATTGATGTTCAGAGCGTCAAATCCGTCTGCGGCAGCCGATTTTACAAGGTCGGCGACCTCGGCAGACGAGGCGTCAAGCGACTTGCCGTCACGCAGTATATCGGTGCCGACTGTAACGGTACCGCATCTGTTGAATTTGGGCTTTGATTTTTCGTAGTACACGTTATCAAAAATCGACGGTTCCGAAACTGTCGGCTGATCGACTTCTGATGACGAGCGGTTCTTCTTTCCTTTTTGGACAATAAATATTGCTGAAACCGAACAGGTTATTGCCACAACCAAAGACAATAAAATCGGCAATATAACACGGTAATTGATATGTTTGATCTGCTGCATTTTTATCTCCTGTAATTCAACCTATGCTTAACCTATGCGGCTTTTGACAGAATTTACAGCCGCCACATAGCTGTCTCTTTCCGCTTTGTTAAGGCTGTTATTATCCATAAGCGTCGAATATGAAAACACGATTACGCCGTTACATCCGGCGGCAAACGAGTCTTCGACCTGCCTGCCTAAAATATCGCTTTTCTTGATCCATTCCGGACTTCCGGCGTCGGTCGTGCCGACCTTGTATGACGCAAGACCAATGTAAATTTCAACACCATCGGCTCTCGGAAGCGAGGTCCATAACGACAACAGATTATTGAATCTGTAACTTTGCAGCTCATATTCATAGCCGAAATAAAGCTGTGGAGCAATATAATCTATATACCCCTTATTGCTCATCCACATGGTCACATCGGCGTAATGACTGTTGTAGTTTGCGTCCGAATGATCCTTTGAAATACTGGCGGCAGGACTTACACCGAATATAACATTGCTTTTGGAAGCGTGGACCGCACTGTAAATGCCCGATACAAGCGCACTTACGTTTGCACGCCGCCAATCCGGCAAAGAAAGATAATTGCCGCCCGAGCTGTCTTTATATGCGTTGTACTCGGTGCTGTCAAATTCTTCGGTCGCTCCGGGTGAGGTGGGGTAGAAGTAATCGTCTATCTGTACGCCGTCAACATCGTAATTATCAACTATTTCCCTGACCCCGTCTATTATAAGCTTCCTGACATCGGCTCTGCCGGGATTGAAATACAGCTTTTCGCCCCATGATATAACGTTGCGGTCGGTATCGCTGTTGCCGTCGGTACGCCATTTATAGGCTGGACTGCTTTGTGACAGCTTCGAGATATTGTCACTGTTGGCGACCCTGTAGGGGTTTATCCACGCGTGTATTTTTAGCCCTCTCGCATGTGCAGCCGAGACCATATATTGGAGCGGATCATATCCGGGATCGGTCCCCTGCGAGCCTGAAACGTAATAGCTCACAGGGAAATAAGCCGATCTGTAAAACGCGTCGGCATACGGTCTTACATGACATATAACATCGGTAGTGCCGGTGCTTACCGCATCGTCAAACATTTTATTGATCTTTGATCTGAAAGCGTTTTCATCAAGACCTATAAATGAAAGCTCATAATATGTATACCATATGGCGCTTTTAAAGGACGACGGCATAGCCTTTGGCGGTTCTGTCGGCTCTGACGGCTCCGGTGGGGCGGTACTGCCGTCATCATTCTTCGGCGGTGCTACGACCGGAACAGACGGCTCGCTCACATCATTATCAGGCTCGTTTGGCATTTCGTCGGGCGTGGTATCCGACGGTGCATCCGACGAGCTTACATTGAAGCTGTCCGACTTTGAAGAGCCAGCGGTGTCAAATGCGGAAGGCATGGTATTGGACGAAGTATTGCCGGACAAAACGGAACTGCCGGTAAACTGAAGTACCGAGCACATAATGACCGAAAGCGAATAAACAACCGATAGCACGGACGCTACAAGAACAATGACAGATTTTTTCAAGGTGAATTCACCGTTCATAAAATAACCTCCGTTTATGGTTGCTATACATGTATTATTATAGTATAATATGTTGTAAATAACAATAAGAATTTGAAGATAGGGAGATTTTTTTGAGTTTAAAAGAGAAATGTTTTATTATATATATAATAGCGGTTTCGGTCATATCGTTTTTTCTGGTGATAATCGACAAGCTGAACGCCATAAGAGGGCGCCGCAGAATACGGGAATCGACCCTGATGATCTTTTCCGCACTCGGCGGCAGCGCAGTTATGTACCTTTCAATGAATGCTTTTCACCATAAAACGCAGAAAAACAAATTTGTTTTCGGAATACCGCTCATATTTGCCGTTCAGTGTATAATAATAGCTTTAGCATATAAATACGGCTTAGGCTGACGGGAGAAAAAGCCCCGTACGGTTTCGCTCGCCGCTTTAATTCATGCAGCTTTGCGCCTATTACCCGTAGGCGTCAGCCTATTCCAATAATATGAGCCGATATTTGCATTTATATTTGTTTAGGAGATATTGACAAAACAGTTTCCTGAGTGTATAATATTAAAAAAATTAATGTCTTCGGGGCGGGGTGAGATTCCCCACCGGCGGTAAAAAGCGTTTCGCTTCAAGCCCGCGAGCCTTAAAAAGCTGATCCGGTGTGATTCCGGAGCCGACGGTACAGTCCGGATGAAAGAAGATATACGACATTTATATTGTGCCGCATTTTCGCCCTGTTTACCTTGTGTAAACAGGGCTTTCGTTTTGCCCTTGGCGACAGTTTGGGAGATGCATTTTTATGAAAACAACTACAGGTAAAAAAATCAGGGCTTTGACCGTCACGGCAATTATGAGCGCGCTCGGCTATATACTCATGCTGCTTGAGTTTCCGCTGCCTATAATACCGTCGTTTATAAAGCTGGACTTTTCTGAGATCCCGGCGATTATCACATCTTTTGCACTGGGTCCTCTCTACGGCGTCGCCGTGTGCCTTTTCAAAAACCTGCTGCATCTGTTCAACACATCGTCGGCAGGAGTAGGGGAGCTTTCAAACTTCATTCTCGGTGCTGTTTTTGTGTCTATAGCAGGTATCATTTACAAGCGTAAAAAGACCTTTGGCAGGGCTGTTTTAGGGGTGATATCCGGCGCTGTAGCAATGTCGATTTTCAGTGTAATTTCAAACTATTTCTTTGTTTATCCCTTTTATGTAAAATTCTATGGTATGCCGTATGAGGCGATAGTAGGGGCATATTCGGCAATACTGCCTGCGGCAAACACGCTGCTTAAGGCACTTATTATATTCAATGTGCCGTTCACGTTTATAAAGGGAATGATAGATGCGGCGGTCTGTTTTGCCTGCTATAAACAGCTGTCACCCATAATAAAGGGCAGATACTGAAACCGTGTGAAAAATAGCACTTGACATAAGGCTTTTTTGTGGTAATATATTATAGTAAATTGAATAATTCCTTATCAAGAGCGGCTGAGGGAACTGGCCCTGCGAAGCCCGGCAACCTGTTTTTCAAGGTGCTAAATCCAGCGGTATAAACCGGAAGATGAGGCTTGTATTTTAACCTGCTTCCGTCGGAAGCAGGTTTGTTTTTTAAGGAGAACAGTATGTCAAAACATTTATTTACATCAGAATCGGTCACGAAGGGGCACCCCGATAAAATATGCGACAGCATTTCGGACGCGGTGCTTGACGCAATAATTGAAAAGGATCCGTATGCCAGGGTGGCTTGCGAGACCTTCTGCACCACGGGTATAGTCAGTGTAATGGGCGAGATATCGACCAACTGCTATGTTGATATTCCGAAGATCGTCCGCAAGGTAGTGTGCGATATCGGTTACAACGATCCTGCAAAGGGATTTGACGGCAACACATGCGCTGTTGTCACTTCAATCGACGAGCAGTCGCCTGATATAGCACTCGGTGTTGACCGCTCGCTTGAGCTGAAGGAAGGTGAGGATGATGCATACAACCTCAACGGTGCCGGCGATCAGGGCATGATGTTCGGCTTTGCGTGCGATGAAACGCCTGAACTTATGCCGCTGCCTATATCACTTGCCCATAAGCTGGCTAAAAGGCTGACAGAGGTAAGAGAAAACGGCACCCTGCCGTATCTTTGCCCGGACGGCAAAACGCAGGTGACCGTCGAATATGACGACGACAAGCCGGTACGCATTGAGGCGGTAGTGGTCTCTTCTCAGCACACTGCCGATGTTTCACTTGAAACGCTGCGCGCTGACATTAAGAAGCATGTCATAGATGCCGTGATCCCCGAAGGATTTATGGACAGCGACACCAAGATATTTATAAATCCCACTGGAAGATTTGTGGTAGGCGGTCCCGAGGGCGACACCGGACTCACAGGCAGAAAGATAATAGTCGATACCTACGGCGGCTACTCAAGACACGGAGGCGGCGCATTCAGTGGAAAGGACCCCACAAAGGTCGACCGCTCGGCAGCGTATGCCGCAAGGTATGTCGCGAAGAACATTGTAAAGGCGAAAATAGCAAAGAAATGCGAGGTACAGCTTGCATATGCCATAGGTGTAGCGCATCCGGTCTCGGTAATGATAGATACCTTCGGTACCGGTATCGTATCCGACGAAAGGATATCGGAAGCAGTAAACATGGTGTTTGATTTGAGACCTGCGGCTATAATCGATGCATTTGACATGAGAAAGCCCATTTATTCAAGCCTTTCTGCCTACGGTCATTTAGGCCGTGAGGAGCTGGGCGTAAAATGGGAACAGACCGATAAAACGGAAGCCCTCAGAGAAGCGCTTGGAATGTGACGCTTATAAAAATACGGCGGAAAAATCTTCCGCCGTATTTTTAATTATGTGGGTAAATTTTAGTTTAGCAACCGAAAAAATCAGTCAGTATTTCGGTTGCTAAACTAAAATTTATCTTTACATGGCATATAATGATAATGGCAGGAGCTGAGTCCTGCCATGCGCCGGTAAATATAATGTATTTACTTAATGAGCAGCTTTTTAAACAGCTGCAGAAATGCTACTCTCCCTTATATTTTCTTCTGGTCGCCATTCCGCCGCGGATATGGCGTTCTTTCTTATTCTTTTGGAGCACTACATTTACCTGCTTCCAAAGCACCGGATCATTGCTTTTGAGACGTTCGGTAACGTCTTTATGTACCGTAGATTTGCTTATTTTGAACTGCTTGGCTGCGGCTCTTACGGTCGCATCGTTTTCAATAATATATTCACCAAGTATTATTGCGCGCTCATCAACTGTGTTCCTCATACGATCAACTCCATCCGCATTGCTGTTTAAATATATGCCGTATAAATGTCGATTATACTGCCGTATTGTAACGCTTTGCAATAATGCCGGGAGAAAGTTCGTCTGCACCGGGTCTATGTGTTGTCATCACTGCGCGCTATCGCCTTTGATTTTGCATTACGGATAATCATGTCGGCAAATGCTGATCGTATAGGTTTAGTTTCTCTACATTTTGGCTGCAAGATTAAATATTTATATTTCAGCGGTTGCTTTCTTCGTTACCGTTTCCCTTAAGCAGCTTTTCAAGCGCTGACTGTCTGGCGAGAACTGCATTGATCTTGTCGTACAGATCCTCGATCATAATCTCGGTTTTCAGGTTGACCTTATAGTCGTTTTCGGCTCTGCGGCGATCCTTCTCCTCCTGACGGTTCTGGCTCATCATAATAAGCGGTGCCTGAATGGCAGCAACGCAGGAGAGGACAAGATTAAGCAGAATAAACGGATACGGATCAAATGCCTTTGACGCAAGCAGAACATTTACAACCATCCAGACAATAAGAATACCGGTGAAAGAAAAAATAAATGCCCAGCTGCCGGCAAATTTTGCAATGGTGTCCGCTGCTCTTTGTCCCAATGTGTATTTATCTTTTCCGCTTTCGGGGCTTACCGAAACCTTGCTGTCAGCCAGCAGATTCAGCACTTCTTCATCGGTCATATCGTGACGGATGTCATTTAATACTTCTTTTAACAGCTTTCTGTTTTCTTTCATGATCTTTGTTCCTCTCTGTATTTATTTGCGGTATTCAGGAAAAAATCGGGACCGCTTTTTTCAAACAAAAGCAGTGAAACACCGAGCAGCAGGTCTGTATGTGAGGCGGAATCGTCAAGAGGAATGGAAAAGTCATCCTCTATTCTGCGGATGCGGTAAAGTACAGTGTTGCGGTGGGTGAAAAGTGCATCACATGTCTTTTTCAGCGAACGGCAGCAGGTCAGATAATAATAAAGCGTTTCGCAATACTGCGTGTTCTTTTGCTTATCGTGCGCGGCAAGCGCGCGGAGCTCTTTTGCGATGAGGTCGCTGTGTCCTTCAAGACTTTTCAGCAGCAGCGGTGTGCGAAGCTGAGACACGGTACATACGCTTCCGCCGTGAAAGCGGCTGTCGGTCATAAGCTCAAGCGCTTCGCGTGCCGTGCGATAAAGTACAGGCAGTTCAAAGATATCGCTCAGCTCATCGGATATAACCATTTTCAGACCGAATTCCTCTGCCAGTTCGGAAAAGCTTGCGGCGGTTTCCTTCCCGTGCAGGAAAAGAAATATATCTCCCCGATACATAAAGGAATGAGAGTGAGGGAATCTTTTGTCAAGTTTATCCTTTAAATGCTGCTTATCCGGGTATTCGCTGTGACAGGCGGTCAGATCAATAAGGGCAAAGCCGGACGGATGAAGGTCCGCAAGGTATGTGCCGGATATCTGCAGCCGGAAATATGCTGCCGACGAAAAGCCGCCGTCCAGAAGGTGCATCAGGATGTCTTCTGCGGTTTCAAACGGTTTATCCTGCCTGTTTGCTTCGATAAATGCCTGCTTTGCTAAGATTTGTTCGACCCTGTCCCAGATATCCTGCGGAATTTTCTGGAGATGTCCATCCACATCTATACAAATAAGATAACCGAGCCGTACGCCCGAGCTGATCAGCGGAGCAAAGCGGCGGCGGAAGGCGCTGCCTTCAAGTTTTACATAGTCGGAGGAGTCGGACGACAATGCCTCGCTCCGACTTATGATCGCGCCTGCTTCATATGTGATCTCGCCACTGCAGACGGCATCCTGAAATAGCTGATCCGAAAACCCGAGCGGTCGGTAATGTGCCGTCACATGAAATGTATCGTCAAGTACAAGGAGCGGGCATCGGAGCAGTGCTCCGGCATCTGCCGCGAGTGCTTTCAGATCATCCTGTACAAAAAATTCCGTCAAAAGCGCTTCAACGCTGCTGCTTTCCCAATTTATCTGATCCATAACCTACCTCCTTCCTATTTGTGCGGATAGCACAATAACTTATATAATTATTATACTCCCAAAACGTTGAAATTTCAAGGGGAAAGGACTAAAATAAGCTCAGAAAAAGAAAAAAGAGTGATGATAAGCAATGTGGTTGGTAAGTTGAATAAGGTTTTGAAAAACCGGATATCAGGCTCGGCGCAGTTTTGAAGCTTAGGTTGTGCGATCGGAACATGGGAGCGTTCAGGGTCTGACATTAAAAGCAATGGCTTTGATTTGCAAAGCCGTTGGAAAACAGTTTTAAAAAGCAATTTCCGGTGCGCTTTGCGCACCGTTGAAATTTGATCAGCAATCAAAAATTGGAGGTATGTTTTATGTTACCCAGCATTTATGGTGAAAATATGTTTGATGATTTCTTTGGCACAGGCTTCTTTGGCAGCCGTGATCCGCTGTTCGGTAAGAACGGCAGGAACTTGATGAAGACAGATATCCGTGAGACAGACGATGCAAAAAGCTATCGCTTTGCTGTTGATCTGCCGGGATTTGAAAAGGATGAGATCCATGTTGACGTCAACAACGGTTATCTGACCGTCAGTGCCGAGAAGGGTCTTGACAAGGACGAGGAGGACAATAATGGGCGTGTTATCCGCCAGGAGCGTTACGCAGGCGCCTGTTCGCGCAGCTTTTATGTCGGCGACGTAAAGCCTGAGAACATCAAGGCCAAGTACGAACACGGTGTTCTGACCGTTCTCGTTCCGAAGCATGATCCTAAAAAGTTGATTTCAAGCAGCAAGGTTACCATCGAGTAATTGTTCCTTGCTTCGGGCTTTTGCCGGCATTCGTGCCGGCGGAAGTTTCGTTTTTACCGACAAAAGGCTTCGGCGTTATGCCGAAGCCTTTTGTTGATTTGTCCAATTTGCCTGTAACAGTCTGCGTCGTTTGGAAAACGGCTTTATTTAAAGTATTTTACCGCCGAGCGGAACATTCCTATGTCATAATTTCCGGGGACATTTTTATAAAGATCGGAGGCGTACCTTTCCGAATGACCCATTTTGCCGAACACTCTGCCGTCGGGTGAGGTAATTCCTTCGACCGCGCAGTACGAGCCGTTTGGATTGAAATGTATATCGTATGTGGCGTTCCCGTTTTGGTCGACATACTGTGTGGCTATCTGTCCGTTTTCGGCAAGGCGGTTTATAAGCTCTTCGCCTGCTATGAATCTGCCTTCTCCGTGGGAGATCGGCACGCTTACTATATCGCCTACGTTTGTGTCAGCCAGCCAGGGTGATTTGTTTGAGACTATCCGCGTTCTGACAATTTTAGACTGGTGGCGCAGAATGGTGTTGTAAGTGAGTGTAGGGCAGTTTTCGTCGGTATCGATGATCCTGCCGTAGGGAACCAGCCCCAGCTTTATGAGTGCCTGGAAGCCGTTGCATATGCCGCACATCAGACCGTCCCTGTTATCGAGCAGATCGGCTATTTGTTCCTTTATTGCGGCATTCCTCATGAATGCGGTTATGAATTTTCCGCTGCCGTCCGGTTCGTCGCCACCGGAAAATCCGCCCGGGATAAACACTATTTGTGCCGATTTCAGAGCTTTCGCAAACTGCTCGACGCTTCTTGCAACGTTTTCCGGCGTGCGGTTGTTGATAACAAACACATAGGGCTCGGCGCCTGCGTCGCGCATTGCCTTTGCACTGTCGTATTCGCAGTTTGTGCCGGGGAATACGGGTATCAGGACCGTAGGCTTTGCGGTCTTTATCGCCGGTGATACGCGGCTTTCCGTATTATATGAGAATGTTTTTATGCTGCGTTCAGGGGTCTTTATATTGCATTTATAAACGCTTTCAAGCTTGTTTTCGTAAACACCGAGCAGCATGCTAAGGTCAAGCTTTTGCCCTCTCCACGATATTTCGGGCGCATCGCATATTTCTCCGATAAGCATGGCGCCGTCCACAGGCTCTGCTGCCTCGATCAAAAATCCGCCGTAACAATAGCCGAAAAGGGTATCTGGCTCAAGACCGTCCGCATATCTGAAACCAAGCGAGTTGCCGAAGCACATTTTCATGACCGCTTCCGCAATGCCGCCTATAGTCGGAGTGTAGCACGAAACGGCTCTGCCGGAACGCAAAAGCGACGTGACGCGTGAAAATACATCCAAAAGGGAAGCCGTATCTGGCAGACCGTCGCTGCCGTACCGCGGTGCCAACAGGTATACCTTATTGCCGGCGGTCTTGAATTCGTTGGACACGATGTTGCCGGTCTTTTCGGTCGTGACGGCAAAGGAAACAAGAGTGGGCGGAACATCAATGTTTTCAAAGCTGCCACTCATGGAGTCCTTACCGCCTATTGATGCTGTTTTAAGGTCGAGCTGCGCTCTCAGAGCGCCGAGCAGCGCCGCAAGCGGTTTGCCCCAGCGCTTTTCGTCTTTTCTGAGCCTCTCGAAATACTCCTGAAATGTAAGGTACACATCTTTGAATTCGGCTCCGGTCGCAACAATCTTTGAGACCGATTCGACAACTGCCAGATAGGCGCCGTGATAAGGGCTTTTCTCGGTTATGAACGGGTTATAGCCCCAAGCCATAAGCGAGCAGTCATCGGTGTGCTTCTTTTCGACCGATATTTTCTGTACCATTGCCTGCACGGGGGTCAGCTGATTTTTTCCGCCGAACGGCATGAGCACCGTTCCTGCTCCTATGGTTGAGTCAAACTGCTCGGAAAGCCCTCTTTTCGAGCATATATTGAGGTCGCCTGCAAGGGCAATGTAGTTGTCACGGAAGCTGCCGCTTATCTGCTTTTCAAACGGCTGCGGCTTTACCGCATGTGCGGTAATATGCTTTTCGGCTCCGTTTGAATTTAAGAATTCACGGCTTATGTTTACTATTGTATTGCCGTTCCATGTCATTACAAGGCGAGGCTCCTCTTTTACCACTGCAACAGGTACGGCTGCAAGATTTTCACTGTCGGCAAGCCGCAAAAAGCTATCCACATCGTCCTTTGATACTACGACAGCCATTCTTTCCTGCGATTCGCTTATAGCAAGCTCAGTGCCGTCGAGCCCTTCGTATTTTTTCGGCACCGCGTCAAGGTCAATAAGCAAGCCGTCTGCAAGCTCGCCTATGGCGACCGAAACGCCGCCTGCACCGAAATCGTTGCAGCGCTTGATCATGCGGCATGCGTCCGGGTTTCTGAACAGTCTCTGCAGCTTTCTTTCCTCCGGTGCATTGCCCTTCTGAACCTCGGCTCCGCAGGTCTTTAAAGAGTCGGCAGTATGTGATTTTGATGATCCGGTGGCTCCGCCGCAGCCGTCTCTGCCTGTGGCTCCGCCGAGAAGTATTACAACGTCTCCGGGCAAAGGCTTTTCGCGCCTTACGTTTGCTGCCGGTGCCGCCGCTATAACGGCGCCGATCTCCATGCGCTTTGCCGCGTATCCGTCGTGGTATATCTCGTCAACAATCCCGGTCGCAAGACCGATCTGGTTACCGTATGAGGAATATCCGTCCGCCGCGGTGGTAACTATTTTTCTCTGCGGCAGCTTGCCCGGGATGGTTTCTGACACTCTTTTAAGCGGATCGGCAGCACCGGTGACACGCATTGCACCGTAAACATACGATCTGCCCGAAAGGGGATCCCTTATAGCTCCGCCGATACAGGTGGCGGCACCGCCGAACGGCTCTATTTCGGTCGGGTGGTTGTGGGTCTCGTTTTTGAACAGCAGCAGCCAATCCTCGTCATTGCCGTCAACGTTGACCTTTATCTTTACGGTGCAGGCGTTTATTTCCTCGGACTCATCAAGGTTGTCAAGGCAGCCTTTTGCCTTTAAATATCTGGCGGCTACGGTCGCGATATCCATAAGGCACACAGGTTTGTTTCTGCCAAGCTCGTTTCTTATGCGGATGTAGTCGTTGTATGTATTCTGCAGCAGCTCGTCCTCAAATACCACGTCGTCGATGTTTGTCAGGAATGTGGTGTGGCGGCAGTGATCCGACCAGTATGTATCTATCATTCTTATTTCGGTTATGGTAGGGTCGCGGTGCTCCGACTCAAAATAGTTTTTGCAGAATTTTATGTCGTCCTTATCCATCGCAAGGGCATATTTTTTGAGGAATTCGTCGAGTCCCTCGTCATCAAGACGGCAGAATCCGTCAAGCGTTTCGACCGTCGTCGGTGTATCGTATTCGGCGGCAAGGGTATCAAAGGTGCCGAGGGCTGCTTCACGCGACTCAACCGGATTTATGACATGTCTTTTTATTGCGTCCAGTTCGCTGCTGCTTAAATCGCCGTACAGCATATATACCTTTGCCGTTCTGATGAGCGGACGGTCGCCTTTTGATATAAGACCTATACACTGGGCGGCGGAATCGGCACGCTGGTCGAACTGACCGGGAAGATATTCAACTGCAAAAACAGCGGCACCGTCATTTTCAAGAGATTCGTATGTATCGTCGAGCTGCGGCTCGGAAAAAACGGTCTTTACCGCGTAGCGGAAAAGCTCCTCTGTTATGTTTTCGGCATCGTAACGGTTGACGATGCGCAGTGCGGTTACGCTTTTTATCTGCAAAAGTGTATTTATATCTGAGAGCAGGGCAGCAGCCTCGGCTGCAAATTTCTTTTTCTTTTCGGTAAATATACGGTATACCATATCAGCTTTCCTTTCCGGCTTCCAGCGCTTTTTTGCCTATATCATTACGGTAGAAGGCGTTTTTGAAGGATATCTTTTGTACCCTTTCGTATGCGGCGGCAATAGCCTGCTCAAGGCTCTCAGCCGTGGCGGTCACACCAAGCACCCTGCCGCCGGATGTTATAAGCCTGCCGTTTTTCCGCTCGGCTCCGGCTACGAATACATGCTCTGCCGTGTCGGCATCCATGGTTATTTCAAAGCCCTTTTCGTATTTTACGGGGTAGCCGCCCGACGCCATTATAACGCAGGCTGCGGCGCCTTTCTTAAAGCGAACGTCGGCGCTTGCAAGTGTGCCGTTTGTAACGGCGCGCATTACGGTAAAAAGGTCGCTTTCAAGCAGCGGCAGCACGACCTGCGTTTCAGGGTCTCCGAACCGGCAGTTGTATTCTATGACCTTGGGACCGCCCGGCGTCAGCATCAGCCCGAAATAAAGGCAGCCTTTGAAGGTGCGTCCTTCGCTGTTCATGGCGTTTATTGTGGGCAGGAATATCTTTTCCATGCAAAGCTCTGCGATCCGGGGCGTGTAATAGGGATTAGGCGCTATTGTGCCCATGCCGCCGGTGTTGAGACCCTTATCACCGTCCAAAGCGCGCTTGTGATCCATGGATGAGACCATAGGAACTACGGTTTTGCCGTCCGTAAAGGACAGCACCGAGACCTCGGGGCCGGTGAGAAACTCTTCGATTACTATTTTTTCGCCGCTGCTGCCAAAGACCTTGTCCTCCATGATATTATGCACGGCACTTCTTGCGTCTTCGCGCGTTTTTGCAATGATAACACCCTTGCCGAGTGCCAGACCGTCCGCCTTTATAACAGTGGGCAGCGGTGCCGTTTCTATATATTCGAGAGCCTTCCCGGCATCATCAAATACCTCATATTTTGCTGAAGGTATGCCGTATTTTTTCATGAGATTTTTTGAAAAAACCTTGCTGCCCTCGATTATCGCAGCCTTTTTGTCGGGACCGAAGCAGGGGATACCGGCAGATGTCAGCGCGTCCACCGCACCGAGACACAGCGGATCGTCCGGCGCCACAACGGCGTAATCGATTTTATTTTCGACGGCGAATTTCACCTGTGCCGCTATATCGGTTGCGCCTATGCCGACACAGGTCGCGTCGGCTGCAATACCGCCGTTGCCCGGCAGGGCGTAAAGCTCACTGATCTCCTTACTTTGCTTAAGCTTTTTAATAATGGCGTGCTCGCGTCCGCCGCCGCCTATTACCATTACCTTCATTGTTTTAAACTCCTTATCAGTGGTGGAACAGTCTCATCTTAGTAAATGCCATTGCAATACCGTATTTGTTGCAGCAGTCGATTACTATATCGTCCCTTATGGAACCGCCGGGCTGGGCGATAAAGGAAACGCCGCTTCTGTGTGCGCGCTCTATGTTGTCGTCAAACGGGAAAAACGCGTCGGAGCCTAAGGACACACCCGAAATGCCCGACAGGTAATTTTTGATTTCTCCATCGGTCAACGGTTCGGGACGGGTTTTAAAGTATTTCTGCCAGATACCGTCGGCACAAACATCTTCTTCGTTGCGGTTTATAAATCCGTCGATTATGTTGTCACGGTCGGGTCGTTTTATATCGTCCTTAAACGGAAGCTCCAAGACCCTTTTGTACTGCCGCAGAAACCATGTGTCGGCTTTTGAACCGGCAAGTCTCGTACAGTGCACGCGCGACTGTTGACCGGCGCCGACGCCTATTGCCTGTCCGTCAAATGCAAAGCAGACCGAGTTTGACTGGGTGTATTTAAGGGTTATCAGTGAAATTATAAGGTCGCGCACGGCGCTGTCCGGAATACTTTTGTTTTCGGTCACGATATCCGAAAGCAGTGATTCATCAATTCTGAAATTATTTCTGCCCTGTTCAAAGGTTATGCCGAAAACCTGCTTGCGTTCGGTACTCTCAGGTACATAGCAGGGGTCGATCATGACGATATTGTATGTGCCCTTGCGCTTTGACTTTAAAATTTCAAGCGCTTCTTCGGTATATCCGGGAGCTATGATGCCGTCGGACACCTCGCGCTTTATAAGCTCGGCGGTTTTTTTGTCGCATACATCGGACAGCGCGACCCAGTCCCCGAACGAGCACATACGGTCGGTGCCCCTTGCTCTTGCGTAAGCGCATGCCAAAGGCGAAGCGTCCAAGCCTTCAATATCGTCAACAAAGCAGGCTTTTTTCAGTGCGTCCGAAAGCGGGATACCTACTGCAGCGCCGGTAGGGCTTACATGCTTGAAGGAAGTGACCGCAGGCAGTCCCAATTCCTCTTTTAGTTCCTTTACAAGCTGCCATGAATTGAACGCATCAAGGAAATTTATGTATCCCGGTCTGCCGTTCAGTATTTTTATCGGCAGGTCGCTGCCGTCATCCATAAATATTCTGGCAGGCTTCTGATTTGGATTGCAGCCGTATTTCAGTTCAAATTCTTTCATTTATATCACCCGTTTTTGTTTGTTATCTTATCGGTATACTCTCCGGTTTTTATATCGGTGTAACGAACATAAAGCGAAATTCTGTTGTCTTTGTCAAGGCTTTCCCAGATTTCATCCGAAAACTCATCAACGGATGCTTTGATATTTACCCGGTGCGGTTCGCCCGTAAATGTCGGCAGAGGGTCGCCGTCGCAGTCATAGGTGTGTATAAAGTGTCCGAGACCTTTTGCCGACGGATAGGAATATGTATAACGGCAGCAGTCCGTTCCGCTTTCATCTATACTTTTGAGTATGCTCATTTCATAGCAAAAGCCGTTTTCAAAATGAAGCATACCGCTGATCCTGGGGGTGAAATTGGGAGCGTCGGGCTCGAACTCGCGCGTTTCGAGCGCCTCTTTAAAGCTGAGCCCCTTATATGTCAGGTCATACACGGTGTCGGTCTGGTCACCGTTTGTAACGATAAGACTGTTTTTTGCCTTGCGAACGGCGTTGTATATTATAAGCGACGGATCTGAGACCTTTGAATGGTCAAACGGTTCTGTCATCAGTGTTTCGCCGTGTTTCACGAATACTCGGTTGCGGCTGTTTTCACTTCTGCCCATTATGAAATATGCACATACAGCGTATCTTTTATCGGGTGAGGTGCCGATGATTATTCCGCGTCCCGGGTATTTGTTGCCTTTTAAAATGTCCGATATATTATGTGTTTTATATGTGCTCATTTATTATCACCTATTTCTTTGCAGACCGCTTCTGCGGCGGCAGGCAGTATTATCCACTCTGCGTTTTCCATAACGCGTTTTTGCAGTGTTTCGGGCGTATCTTCGGGGTCCACCTCAACGGCTTTTTGCATTATGATCCTGCCGCCGTCGGGAATTTCGTTTACGAAATGTACGGTAGCGCCCGTCACCTTGACGCCATATTCGAGGGCGGCTTTGTGAACGCGCAGTCCGTAAAAGCCGGAACCGCAGAATGACGGTATAAGTGACGGATGGACGTTTATGATACGATCGGGGTAATGCTTTACAAAATCGGCACTCAATATGTTCATAAAGCCGGCAAGAATTATCAGCTCAGCGTCAGCCGATTTCAGCTCCGACAGGATATCCTGTTCAAAAAGCGACTGCTGCCTGCCGCCCTTTTCGCAGACGGCGGTTGCGATGCCTGCCGCCTCGGCGCGCCGCAGCGCATATGCACCGGCTTTGCTTGATATTACCAGAACTATTTCGCCGCTTTTGATAATACCGCTGTTCTGTGCGTCTATAAGCGCCTTAAGATTTGTGCCGCCGCCCGATACCAGCACGGCTATCCTGACCTTTTTACTCAATTACAACACCCTCGCAAGATTTTATGACGGTTCCTATTATATACGCGTCCTCACCGTTTGCGCGGAGGATCTCAAGAGCTTTTTCCTTATCGCAGTCCGCCACGGTTATGCTCATGCCGACACCCATGTTGAAGGTGTTGAACATATCCCTTTCGGGAATATTGCCGGTTTTTGCGATAAGACCGAATATCGGAGGGATCTTAAGAGAGGATCGGTCGATCTTCACTGAATATCCGTCCGGCAGCGCGCGAGGGATGTTTTCATAAAATCCGCCGCCGGTTATGTGCGATACCGCCTTTACATTAACCTTTTCAAAAAGTGCCAGCATGGGTTTTACATATATCCTTGTCGGCTCTAAAAGCGTGTCGCCGAGCGTTCTGCCGCCAAGCTCGTCAAGAGGAGACGTAAGATCACGGTTTTCAATGTCAAACACACGGCGTACAAGCGAAAAGCCGTTTGAATGAACACCGGAGGAGGGAAGTGCGATCACGGCATCGCCTGCCGATACCGTTTCCTTGCATAGCATTTTTCCTTTGTCGACAATGCCGGTGCAGCAGCCTGCAAGATCGTAGTCATTTTCAGGCATAAGTCCCGGATGCTCGGCGGTTTCGCCGCCTATGAGCGCACACCCTGCCCTGACGCAGCCTTCTGCAACGCCACTTACTATGTCGGCTATTTTTTGAGGTACATTTTTGCCGCAGGCGATATAATCAAGGAAGAAAAGAGGTTTTGCTCCGCAGCAGATTATGTCGTTTACGCACATCGCCACGCAGTCGATGCCTATGGTGTTGTGCCTGTCCAAAAGCATTGCCAGCTTTATCTTGGTGCCGACGCCGTCGGTGCCCGAGACAAGCACAGGCTCCTTTATGCCCTTAAGATCAAGAGCAAAGCAGCCGCCAAAGCCGCCTATATCGTCAAGGCAGCCTGCTGTCTTTGTTCTTGCAATGTGCGACTTCATGAGCTCGACCGATCTGTAGCCTGCTGTGATATCAACGCCTGCCTCGGCGTATGACCTTGACTGCGAATTATTCATTGCCGTTCTCCTTATTTTCGGAAATTTTCGTTTCAAATTTGTTTTTCATCGGGGCGTCGGGTACCGCGGTGGGATAATTGCCGTCAAAACACGCGGTGCAGTATCCGCTGCCGCAGACGCCCTTTGCTATCTGTTTTACGTTTCCGACACTTAAGTATCCGAGTGAATCGACCCCTATTATTTTTTCGATTTCTTTTATGGAGTGGTTGCATGCTATGAGATTTTCCCTCGAATCGATATCGGTGCCGTAATAGCAGGGATTCATAAAGGGCGGAGCCGATACGCGCATGTGGATCTCCTTTGCGCCGGATTCTCTCAAAAGTCTTACTATTCTTGCGCTGGTCGTACCTCTTACTATTGAGTCGTCCACCATAACGACCCTCTTTCCCTTTACCACATCGGCTATCGGGTTGAGCTTGATTTTGACCTTGTCCTCGCGGCTTTTCTGACCGGGAGCGATAAATGTTCTGCCTATATATTTATTTTTTATAAAGCCGATTTCGTAAGGTATGCCAGACTGCTTGGCATAGCCGAGCGCCGCGTCAAGCCCCGAATCGGGAACGCCTATCACCACATCTGCCTGTACGGGATGCTCAAGAGCCAAAAACGCGCCTGCCCTCTGCCTTGCCGCGTGGACAGAGCAGCCGTCAATGACCGAGTCAGGTCTGGCAAAATAGATGTATTCAAAAACACAAAGCGAGCAGGGCGTTTTGCCGCAGTGATCGTCTATTGATCTGACGCCGTTTTTATCAAACACAACTATCTCGCCGGGTTTTATATCCCTTATGAATTCTGCTCCTACCGCATCGAGCGCGCAGCTTTCGGACGCTACGATGTATCTGCCGTCAGCCGTTCTGCCGTAGCAAAGCGGTCTGAAGCCGTTTTCATCCCTTACGGCTATAAGCTTTGACGGCGACATAACGACCAGCGAGTATGCTCCCTTTATGAGGTTCATCGCGGCATTAACCGCCTGCTCTATCGATGGGGCGGTAAGACGTTCTTTGGTTATAATATAGGATATTACTTCGGTGTCGCTCGTAGTGTGGAAAATCGAGCCTTCAAGCTCAAGCTCGCGGCGGAGTTCGCCTGAATTTATAAGATTTCCGTTGTGGGCGAGCGCCATTTTGCCTTTTATATGATTCACAACTATCGGCTGCGCGTTGCTGCGGTCATTTGAACCGGTGGTCCCGTATCTGACATGACCGACCGAGATGTTGCCTTCGCCGAGATTTTTCATGATATCGGGGGTAAAAACGTCGTTCACAAGTCCGGTATCCTTGAAACATCCGAAAACGCCGTCGTCGTTCACAACTATACCGCAGGACTCCTGACCGCGGTGCTGAAGTGCAAACAGACCGTAATATGCGGTGCTGACAACATCACTCTTCTTTGCGGAATAAACCCCGAATACTCCGCATTCTTCTCTTAAACTGCTCATTTAAGCCTCCAAATCACCTGTCGCCGAAAACTCTTTTCATCATTTCGTTATAAGCATCCTCAACCTTGCCCATATCGCGGCGGAAGCGGTCCTTATCAAGCTTTTCGTTTGTGTCGGCATCCCAGAAACGGCAGGTGTCAGGCGAGATTTCGTCCGCTAAAACTATTTTGCCATCCTTGAGTCTTCCGAACTCAAGCTTGAAATCGACAAGCTTTACATTGATCGACGCAAAATATTTCTTTAGTATATCGTTTATTTTAAACGCCAGTGATTTGATCGTTTCTATTTCTTCCTTTGTCGCAAGACCCAGGGCGAGCGCATGATATGAGTTTATGAGCGGATCATGCAGCTCGTCGTTTTTATAGGAGAATTCAATTGTAGGCTCGTCAAAAACTATGCCTTCACTGACGCCGTAGCGCTTTGCGAAGGAGCCTGCCGAAATGTTGCGGATTATGACCTCAAGCGGAACGATGGAAACCTTTCTGACCACCGTTTCACGGTCATTCAGTTCCTCTACAAAGTGTGTCGGGATACCGTTGCTTTCAAGCAGTCGGCAAAGATAGTTTGACATTTTATTGTTGATCACACCCTTGCCGGCTATCGTGCCCTTTTTCTGACCGTCAAGCGCCGTGGCATCGTCCTTATACGACACGATAACAAGTCCGGGGTCGCTTGTTGCATAGACCTTTTTTGCCTTTCCCTCATAAAGTTGTGCTGCTTTTTCCATTTTCAAATTCCTCCGTTATATGATCTTTCGCCGAGATTCTTGTCTTTTTCCAGCACTGCCTTTGCGTCACTTTCACGTTTGGCAGTAAGCTTTTTTGCAAGAGCGTCATCATAAACGCTCAAAATTTCTATACATAACAAAGCGGCATTGACTGCACCGTCAATAGCAACCGTTGCAACTGGAATGCCCGATGGCATCTGCACGGTCGAAAGCAGTGCGTCAATACCGCCTAAGTTACCTGATTTTATGGGTATGCCGATGACCGGGAGCGTTGTGTTCGCGGCAATGGCACCGCCTAAGTGAGCCGCCATCCCGGCAGCCGCTATTATTGCGCCAAAGCCGTTGTCACGGGCGCTGCGGCTGAAACAGGCTGCAGCCTCAGGCGTTCTGTGCGCCGAGAAAATGTGCGCTTCATACGGCACTCCAAAGCCGGCAAGCGTATCCATCGCTTTTTTTACAACAGCGAGATCGCTGTCGCTGCCCATAATTATTGCTACTTTTTTCATTTGCATCTCCTCCGGAAATCAAAAAGGGCATACTTATCCTAAAAACAGGATAAGTATGCCCAGACGGTCGGCGTTATAACTTTTCGGTTCATGTGGTGCTCCACTTATCCGTCAGTTCCGAAAAGCCGTTTATCACGCTGAAATTATAGCATACAAAAAAGGGATCTGTCAAGTAACATTTTGATGTTTATTAATCAAAACTCCCGAATTGTTATTTAATAATCTTCTCGGTCTGATCCTTTCCGAGATATAAGGCTTGCCCCGGCTTCTGATATATGTTTACATAATCAACTATATATCGGTTGGTATTTTCCCATTCCTCTTTGGAATCGGTTATTCCGCCGCGTGAAGAAAATCCGAGCGCCATGCTGAGTCTTAAGAAAAACGGCATATTGAGTGCTTCGACCTCTGCGGGATTTTGGGTTATATCCTGTGTGACATACGGGAATCCGTCGCAGGTAAAGGTGACTTTTTTCTCATCCCACTCAAATCCGAAGGTGTGAAGGTCCATGAAAAATCCGCGGTCGTTTTTTGCGCTTACTTTATTGTTGACGTGTACGAGCTTGCCGTTTTTGTTTTCCTTACATTCCTTGGTAGGCCACGCAAAGGTGTTGCCGTACGCCCAGTCGCCGCCGTTGCCGTAACATTCCTCAACATCTATTTCTGCAAAATAGTCGCCGTTTTTGCCCGGCGCGCCGTTCATCCAGAGTGCTGTCCAGAAGCCCAGACCTTTTGGATGCTGCGTGCTTATCTCAATATAACCGTATTTGTACCGCATTATACCGTCGGTGCAGAGCATGCCGCCGTAGTATGTGTCGTCTGTCTCTACGGCGCATATATTTAGCTTCCCGTCCTTTACATATGTATTGGGAACATCCTCACGGCAGCGGCAGGTCTTTTTGTCGTTGACGCCCTTGTTGTAGCAAAGCCGGTCGCCGTAGAATATTTCCCATTTCGAGGTGTCTATTTCGTCACCGTCAAAGTCGTCTCCCCATGTAAGGCGGTAGCCTTTGCTGCTTTTTATATCTTCACTGTAGCTGCCGTATACCGCACTGTCAAGTTTGTTCTGCTTTTTGATGAGCGAAGTGAGCCTTGCCACGGCAGCTGCTGACGAATGGGGCTTATTGCCCGACGCAAACAGCCTGCACCCGACAGGCACTATTACATAGCCGTCGCCATCCGGCGCTGCCGGCGCGTTGTCTCTCTTTGCGTTTGCAACGACTATTTCATATATATGCTCCTTACCGTCATCGGGGTATAGCTTAGGCTCTTTGCCGGTTATTGCCTTTATCGCTTTTTTCAGCTTTTCGAGTTCAAGTGTCACAAGATAGGACATATTGAAGCGCGGGTAAACGATGGAGTATTTCTTTAAATTTGTCTTTGAAAATGTGAAATGCGTCATGGATATCACGTTCCTTTCTGATTAAAAGGTAAACCAACAAAGCGATAAAATCAAGCACCAAAGAGGCTCATTTGTGTAGAAAGAGGGCTGCCTTGTTTGTGCATTGCTACAAATAATATGTGAGAAATATAGAATACAGACGCTGCAATTTGTAAGGCACTTCCTTTTGTACATAAAACGTCCGCGATTTGTGACAAATGCCGACCTCCCGGCATAGTATGTAAGGAAAGCCGGACTTTCAGAATAACAAATTAAAGGAAGGGCTAAGCTTATGTTAAACAATCAGATGCAGTGCAGCGGCGGAATGTCATGCGGAAGGCTTGTCTGCCTTTTTCTCATACCGGGAATACTGATAGCCGCTCTCTTCGCAACGGTCGGACTGATAGTGGGCGCCGTTGCGGCAGAGGCTATTTTTTCAAATCTTGCCGCGTTCATCGTGCTTGCCGTAGTGCTGGCACTTATGCTGATAATCTGGATAATCTATCGCGCCTGTCGCTGCAGAAGGCAGTAAACAGCAGACACTTATAAATTACAGCCGCACGCAGGGAGTATGTCTCCCTGCGTGCGGTGCGCGTTGCGGAGATTGACAAATGCATATTAAAGGCGGTATAATCAAAATATGAAAGGACGATAAAGATGAAACTGCTTATGCATACATGCTGTGCTCCGTGCTCGGTCATGTGTATAGAAACACTGAGATGTGAGGACATTGAGCCGGTGCTGTATTTTTTTAACCCCAACATACATCCCCTGAAGGAATTCAAAATGAGAAAAAATACTCTTGTCGAGTATTCAAAATCGGTCGGTGCAAAGCTGATATTGGAAAACGGGTACGGGCTGCGTGAATTCATAAAGGGCGTTTATCCCGATTTTGATAACAGATGCGCTTACTGCTACAGAACGCGGCTTGAAACGACCGCAAAATTTGCCGCAGACAATGGCTATGATGCCTTTACGTCTACACTTTTTATCAGTCCGTATCAGAACCATGAGCTTATGAAGGAAATAGCCGGACAGGCAGCCGAAAAATACGGCGTTGAGTTTTTGTACCGCGATTTCAGACCGTATTTCAAGGAAGGTCAGGAAAAGGCGCGCGAAGCCGGACTTTATATGCAGAAGTACTGCGGCTGCATATTCAGCGAGGAGGACCGCTATAAAAAGCACAAAAGAAAAACGACTCCGGAGGAACCGGAGTCGCTGTAAGTGACTTTAAGACAATATAATTTAAAGTGTATTGTCGAGCCCGAAGCTTACGGACAATGCACGGTCGATGCGGTTCATTGCGCCGCTGCCGAGACTGCCCATGCGCTCCCTGAGGCGCTGCTTGTCTATCGTCCGCACCTGTTCCAAAAGTACTATGGAGTTCTTGGACAGTCCGCAATCGTCGGCGTCGACCTTTATATGGGTCGGCAGCTCGGTCTTGTCCTGCTGGCTCGTTATCGCGGCGGCGATAACGGTAGGACTGTATTTGTTGCCGACATCGTTCTGAACTATAAGTACCGGACGTATTCCGCCCTGTTCCGAGCCGACTACCGGACTGAGATCTGCGTAGTATATTTCTCCTCTTTTTACTGTCACTTTGTTTCACTCTCCGTTTGACATTGTTTGTAATAGTATTTTTGCCTTTATATCCCCGGTTTAGTCATGTTTTTGTTTTTATATATTTTATGCCGCATGTCCCACAGCGGACACAACACCGATTGACGCGTTTTGCGACACAAAGCGACGGCGATCGGCTAAAATATTAATATTTTTTAAAAAAACAGATTGAAATTGTGATCGGTTTAGGCTACAATATAATGGTGAATTCGTGTGCAACCGGCAGTGAGCCGGAATGTGCCGGAAAAACGGGCACATTTACTATGAAGATGAGGGATACCGTGAAAAAGCTGTTTTCGGATAAAATATATGATATACTCGAAGTGGGAAACGGGTTTATCGTTGTATACAGACGGCCTGAAATAGATGATAAGGTGGTCGTTTCTTACAAGTCGGTTTCACTTGAAAACGGAGTCGTTACCAAAAGGACAAAGGCGGATTATGAATTTGTAAAATTCGGTCCGAATTACAGCACCGTAAATTTTCAGGTCGATAATTTTATAACCAGCAGCTGCGTCGAGCTTGACGGCGGCAGGCTCTTTATCGTATCAAAAAGCGGCGATGCAAAAATAGTTGAGCCAAACGGCTGTGCCGAATGGCAGGGGACTATCAGATACAAGGACTTCGGTCCGTCCGCGATAGCTCATTTCGGGCATACTCTGTGGGCTTCGTTTTCCGAGAAGAACGCACTTATACGCTTTAATCTCCGTACCATGAGGGAGGAGCTGCGTATCGGCGGCTCAAACGACTCATCGTTTTCCGCTCCCGAGGGCATGTGGATAGACCAGCCGGCAGGCAAGCTGCTCGTCTGCAATTCGACCGGCAATAACCTGCTTGAGGTCGATATGAAAACATACACCGTTATGGAGCGCGCCGTTTTTGAGGAACCGGTGCACAAGTATCTGCGTATCGGCGAGCGCGAATTTGTTGTTCTCGATTCAGGTCTTTATCTGCTGTAAACGCTGTTTGTGTTTCTGATATTTTTTCGGCGCTCTCCGAATGCGGAGAGCGCCTTCGCTTTTGTGTTTTTGTGTTCAGCTCCACATCACATACATTCCGTACCTCAAAGCCTTTTTCAGTCTTTCCCTTGAACGCGAGAGGTGTCTTGAAACGGTGGACTTTGAAAGCCCGTACTTGTTGGCAATGGATGTTACGGTCTGACCGTCAAAATAGTATTCACACAGCATCTCCTGCTGACGCGGCGTCAGCTCGGTGGCAATGGCGCTTTTCAGCGCCTTTTTCATAGTTGCCAGCTGCTTTGAGTTGTCCTCACCCGAAGAAAAAATATCATGCATCGGGATGCGGTCGCCGAATACCTCAAGACTGAAATCTGCGCGCTTCATTCATTATCACCGTGCCTTCCGTATGATATCATCATAAGAGCGAGCTGCCGACAGCTCGCCGCATCGGAATACAGTGAATATATCCGCCTTTTCATTACTACCTTTTCATTGCCGCACAAGCCTTCACACCGCTCCTTTAAATTGTGGATATGATTTATGAGCTCTTCAGAACGTCTTAAATACTCATATCCTAAATCAACTAACTCCATTTTCTTCCTCCATGATACACATAATGTGTTATTTTGTTTTAGTTTTCCAAAGAATTCTTTGCAGTCTTATCGGCTGATATTTATATATTATCACGTTATGTGTTAAATTTCAAGCTATTTTGCGGTAATCTAACACATTTCGTGTTAAAATATAAAAGTTGTACAAAAATTGCACCAACTTTTGAAATATAATAACGAATCTTGCAGTTGAATTTTAACACGAAGTGTGTTAAAATACATATGGATCCATTATTTTTATAAAAACGGAGGGCCGACCGGTATGAATATGATCGGGCAAAGGATCAAGCAGCTCAGGACAGAGTCAGGTATGACGCAGCATCAGCTTGCCGTAAGACTTGGTGTGTCAACAAGCACGGTGGGAATGTACGAAAGCGGACACAGAAGTCCGGATAACGAAATGCTGGTCAAGATCGGAAGTGTATTTTCGGTGACGACCGACAGTCTGCTCGGAGTCAGCAAGCTGTCAAGCGAGGCTACGGATATAATAACCGAGATGCGCGACAGGATAATGCACGGAAGCGGCATTATGCTGAACGGCATGCCTATGAGCATGGAGGACAGGGAAAAGCTGCTCGATGCCATTGAGGTCGCAACCAGAGTCATGATAGCCGAAAAGGAAAAACGGGACCAGATAGGTAAATAGAGACGGGCACACCGGCTTTTGTGGGAATATTTTTTCTTTAAACATGCAAATTTTAGTTGACACACATATATGACTTGCGATATAATTCTAAATTGATAGGTTATGTTGATCACTGTATCCTGTACGGGATATCAAACGGAAAATTCCCGTGTATATACATCTATATATATCTTCATGACCGTAACGCATGGCAAAGGAGGTTTGCAAAATGAAGAGAACTTATCAGCCGAAGAAGCTCCACAGAATGAAGGAGCACGGATTTCGCAAGAGAATGTCTACAGCCAATGGCCGCAAGGTGCTTGCCCGCCGCAGAGCCAAGGGCAGACAGAGCCTCACTTACTGATTGCTGTTAAAGAGGACAGTGCGAATGACGGGCGGACTTTCCGCCCACCTTTAAAAGATCATCCCGATACATTCTTATATATCGGGTGTAAAATCAGTGCAGCGCCGGATCACGGGTCCGGCATGCACGGAACGGATGTCGGAATATGGAGTCCTGTAAGCTCAATCTGAATAAGGATTTCCGGCGGCTGTACGGCAGGGGACACAGTCATGTGAGCCCGGTTCTGGTTACCTATGTGATGAAAAACCGCCGCGGCGTTATCCGCTACGGGATAACGACCGGCAAAAAGGTCGGCTGTGCTGTCAGGCGCAACCGCGCGAGGCGTGTGATAGAGGCTGCGGCGCGCGAATGTATCGGCGACGCAGCGTCAGGGGCTGACATTGTGTTTGTCGCCCGTGCCAAAACGCCGTGTGCAAAGAGCGGCGAGATCGCGGCAATCATGAGAAAACACCTTGAGGCAGAGGGCTTATATTAAGGAAAATAAAGATGAAATATCTGCTCATTGCGCTTGTAAAGGCGTACAGAAAGCTGATCTCACCGCTAAAGCCCAGATGCTGCAGATTTATTCCGAGCTGTTCGGAATATTCTATCGAGGCGCTCAGAACGAGGGGTGCCATAGTAGGCACGGCATTGACGGTGTCAAGGATACTTAGATGCAATCCGTTCTGCAAAGGCGGATATGATCCAGTGCCCTTAAAGGGCGAAGCAAGGGGAGTTAAGTGTAACCCCGATAAAGACATATTATTTTTATCCGACAAGGCTCACGGTCGGAAGTAAGGAAACATTATGAGTTATATCAGTTATGCTATGGGATGGGTGTTGGCACGGCTGAGCGACCTTTTCGGCAACCATTTTGCCCTTTCGGTCCTCGCTTTCACGGTGCTTGTGAACATTATATTGCTTCCGCTCACCATGAAAACTCAGAAATCAACTGCAAAGCAGGCAAAGCTTAAACCTAAGCTCGACGCTTTGAAGAAAAAATACGGTAACGATAAGCAGAAATATTCTCAGGCTATGAACGAGCTTTATACCAAAGAGAATGTTTCAATGTCCGGCGGCTGTCTGCCGATGGTATTAAGACTTTTAATAATGATGGGTGTTTACTGGGCGGTCGCAAGCCCTTTCACCTACGTTATGCAGATAGACACGAGTGCGGTAAAATCGGTTAAGGAATGGGTGGCTTACGAGAAGGTAGCTGAGGATCAGTCTATAGACTGGGAGGCTGCCGGACTTGATGAGATGATGACCTCTGACGCCGTCAAGGCGAACGCCGAAAAATACGGCGACGGCAGCGAGGATTCGGTCAGACACTACGCAAAGCTGGCTATCGTAAACACCACTGCGCTTAAAGGCAGCGACAGCATCGCAAAGGACTCGGTTGAGGAAAAGATTAAGTCAGCCGTTGAAAAGTCAAAGGTCGTCCGTGAGGTCGAGATCGCAAAGTATCTTTCGACCGATGCAGACGGGAAATACAGCTATCCCATGATAGTCGATATTTTCATAAAAAACGGCGGTGATTTTGACAAGATCAACGCTACAAACTTTGATCTGTTCGGTATAAATCTTACCGACACACCGGAATTTTCATGGAATTTCTCTGAATTCCAGGTAATATGGTTTATACCTATAATGTCGTTTGTAACATCGGTGCTTACGAGCATAGTATCGATGAATATACAGAAAAAAGCCAATCCCGATACGCCCAGTATGGGCGGTATGATGCTTTTCATGCCGATCATCTCGCTTGTTATTGCGTTCGGTGTTCCGGGCGCCGTGGGATTCTACTGGGCTTGCTCCAACCTTATCTCCGGCGGACTGCAGATAGTTATGCAGATGGTTTACGGTCCTGCCGTTATAATTGCAAAGGATCAGGGCAAGTCGATCGTAGCAAGGGCAAAGAAGGAACAGGAAAGAATTGCAAGCCGCGCCGCACAAGAAAACGGCGGCAAAGAGGCTTGACCGTAAAAGCGACTGATCTTTAAGGAGGATCATCAAGTTGATAATTAAGGAAGCAAGAGGCGTCGGTGCCACCGTTGAGTCGGCAAGAGAAGACGCGCTTAAAAAACTGGGAGCCGGAATTGATGAGGATGTTTCGGTCGATGTAATAGCGTTACCTAAGAAAAAGGTGCTTGGACTTTTCGGCGGAAGTATGGCAGAGGTCAGAGCTTATGTCGAGGTTGAGGACAAGCCTCAGAAGCAAAGACAGGACCGCCAGCCGAAGTCAGAAAAGAAGTTTGATAAAAAACCGGTTCAGCAGAAGAAAGCCGAAACTGTAAAGCCGTCAGCTGCGAAGGCGCCGGTCGAGGCGGCAGCAGAGGCAGAGGAGTCTGTAGGTGTTCCTGCGGAGCAGGTGGATAAAAACTCTCCGGCAGGCAGAGCATATGCTTATCTTTCGGAAATTCTTGGTAAATTAGGCTGCGACGGCATCAGCGCCACTATTGCCGATGTTGAAGGCGGCTCTAAGATAACCCTTGCCGGAAGCGATAAGTTGGGTGTTATTATAGGCAGACGCGGAGAGACGCTTGATGCGCTGCAGTATCTTGCATCGCTCATAGCCAACGAAAACGGCGGCGGTTATTACCGCATTGTTATAGATATCGGAAACTACCGCGAGAAGCGCGAGGTCACTTTGGAGTCGCTTGCGCGCAGGACAGCTTCACAGGTGCTCCGTACCGGGCGTAACCGCTCACTTGAGCCGATGAACCCTTACGAGCGCAGAATAATACATACCACCGTTCAGGGAATTGATGGAGTGACATCAATGTCTATAGGTGACGGAGCCAACAGGCGCGTTGTTATTTGCGTTGAGGGCAAGCCATACCGTCCGTATAACGGACGCGGCAGAGAAGGCGGAAACCGTGACGGCGGACGCAGACGTCAGGGCTTCGGCGGCAGAACGGCGAGGACTGCTGCTCCTGCAAACACCGTAGACAGACCGGAAAGACCGAAAGAGGTCGACGGTACCAAGCTCTACGGTAAGCTTACCGGTAACGACACCGCCGCGGCAGACAAGCAGTAATATCCTGACGGGTGACGGCATCGGTCACTCTTACGGAAAATATGTTTAAATCTTCCGGCGGCTCTTTTGCATTAAAGGGTCGCCGTCGTTGCTTTTGAGAACTTTCGGAGGCTGACTTATGGATATTTCAACAGGCGACAGGATCACACTCAAAAAAAATCATCCCTGCGGCTGCAATACATTCAAGGTCTTACGCGTCGGAATGGATTTTAAAATAAGGTGTGACGGCTGCGGTCATGAGGTCATGGCGCCCAGAGCTAAGATCGAAAAAAATATTAAGAAAATAGAAAAGGTAACAGGGAATGTTTGATAAATTAGCGGCGGTAGAGTCGAGGTTTGAGGAGATATGCGCCAAAATGAGTGATCCGGATGTGATAAACGACGCCGGCGGTTTCAAAGCGCTCATGAAGGAGCACAGCAGGCTTGAACCAATAGTAGACAAATACCGCGAATATAAAGAGGCAGTGTCAAGACGTGACGGTGCCGAAGAAATGCTTGGATCCAAGGGGCTGGATCCCGAGCTGCACGAGCTTGCCTTGGAAGAGCTTGCCGAGGCAAAGGCGGCAGCCGAATCTGCGGCGGAGGAATTGAAAATCCTTATGCTGCCCAAAGATCCCAATGACGACCGCAATGTTGTGATCGAGATAAGAGGCGGCGCCGGCGGAGACGAGGCGGCGCTGTTTGCAGGCACTCTTTACAGAATGTATTCGCTCTACGCCGAGGCGCGCCGCTGGCGCACCGAACCGGTCGTCGTAAACGAGACCGAGCTTGGCGGATACAAGGAAATAAGCTTTATGATCGAGGGCGAAGGGGCATATTCAAGGCTCAAATACGAGAGCGGTGTTCACCGCGTACAGCGCGTGCCCGAGACCGAGGCGCAGGGGCGCATCCACACCTCAACAGTGACGGTCGCGGTGCTCCCGGAGGCAGAGGAGATAGAGCTGAATATAAACCCTGCCGAGCTAAAAATAGATACCTACCGTTCGGGCGGTGCCGGCGGACAGCATGTCAACAAGACCGAGTCCGCCATAAGAATAACCCATCTGCCGACCGGTATGGTGGTTGAATGTCAGGATGAGCGCAGCCAGCTCAAAAACAAAGAAAAGGCTATGAAGGTACTGCGGTCACGGCTTTATGAGAAAATGACCGCCGAGCAGAATGCCGCTATAGCAGGCAACAGGCGTGCACAGGTAGGAACGGGCGACCGCTCCGAGCGTATCAGGACTTACAATTATCCGCAGGGACGTGTAACAGATCACAGAATAGGGCTCACACTTTATAAGCTTGATTCGGTGCTTGACGGCGGACTCGACGACATAATTGATCCTCTCATTATTTACTACCGGACAAAAATGCTCGGTCAGTCAGAGGAATAATTCATTTATCAGAGGCGGGCTTGAATTGATCACAGAAAGACTTAATGTTTCGGATATTGAGCGCGATAAAATTAATATCGACCGCGCAGCCGAAATACTTAAAAACGGCGGAATTGTTGCGATCCCTACCGAAACCGTTTACGGATTGGCAGCCGATGCATATAATATTGACGCGGTAAAAAGAATATTTGAGGCAAAGGGTCGTCCTCAGGACAATCCGCTGATAGTTCATGTGTCGGATATGAAAATGCTGTCCGAGGTCACGGGAAATGTGCCTGCCAAGGCGCTCGAATGTGCAGAGGCGTTTTGGCCCGGACCGTTTACGATGGTTCTGCCGAGGGGTGAACGCATACCTGCTGCCGTGAGTGCCGGACTTGACACAGTTGCGGTCAGGATGCCGTCAAATAGTGTGGCACACGAAATAATAAAGCGGAGCGGTCTGCCGCTTGCGGCACCGTCGGCAAACCTTTCCGGATCGCCCAGTCCCACAACGGCTGAGCATGTGCTGCTCGATCTTGACGGCAGAATAGACGCCGTAGTGGTGTCGGGAAGAGCAGATGTAGGTGTGGAATCAACCGTTGTAACGCTTTGCACCGATCCGCCGAGGCTCTTAAGACCCGGCGGTATAACGCTTGAACAGCTAAAGAAGGTTCTGCCCGATATAGTTGTGGACAAAGCGGTGCTGTCGGCTCCCGAGGAGGGCAAGCCGGTCGCATCACCCGGTATGAAATACAAGCATTATTCGCCCAAAGCAAAGGTGGTCATACTTGACGGCAACCTTGACAGCTTTGTAAATTATGTTGAGTCCAGAAAATGCGAGGGTGAATTTGCTCTCTGCTTTGAGGGCGAGGAAAAAAGGCTCACTATCCCGACCGTGTCGTTCGGAAAAATGGACAGTGACGAGTCACAGGCAGCGGTGCTCTTTGATGCGCTGCGTGAGCTTGACAAAAAGGGCTGCAGGCTTTGCTATGCAAGAATGCCGAGAAAGAGCGGAGTAGGTCTTGCGGTCTACAACCGGCTTATCCGCGCTGCGGCGTTTGAGGTCATAAAGCTATGAAGATAATCGGGCTTACTGGACCTACCGGAAGCGGAAAATCGACCGTTTCAAGGCAAGCCGGGGCTTTGGGCTTTACGGTGCTTGACTGTGATGTGATAGCCCACGGGGTTACGGGCAAGGACGTGGACGCCATTGCCGCCCTTAAAAAGGAATTCGGCAACATCACAGCACCGGACGGCAGCATCGACCGAAAAAAACTGGCGGCAAAAGCATTTTCGTCTGATGAAGCTACCGAAAAGCTGAACCGTACCGTGCTGCCCTTTATCGTGAGAGCAGTGGAGCGCGAGATAGATGCCGCAAAAAGTGCCGGCGCGAAGGCAGTGCTACTCGACGCACCGACCCTTTATGAAAGTGGTCTCTACCTTGAATGTGACGCTGTAGTGGCGGTGCTTTCTGACGCCGATTCGAGAAAGCAGCGCATAATTGAGCGTGACGGTCTGACCCTGATAGAAGCGGAACGCAGAATGTCGGCAGGAAAGCCTGACAGCTACTACAAAGACAAAACAAAGCATATTATTTACAATAACGGCGACTTGGCAGGACTGCGGCAGTCTGCCGCGGCGCTGCTTGCAGAGTTGCTCAGATAAAATACCTAAAAAGGAGGATACGGCATGCGCACGGCAAAAAGAGTTTTCAGGCTTACGGTATGTGCGGTAATGCTTATTATCCTCGCGGTATGGGGCTATAATGCGGCGCTAAGGTATCTTTATCCGATGCGCTTTTCGACTGCCGTTCAAAAATACAGCTCTATGTACGGCGTGGAGAAGGAACTTGTGTATGCCGTGATAAAATGCGAGAGCAATTTCAAGGTCGATGCAAACTCGTATGCCGGGGCAAAAGGGCTTATGCAGCTTACCGAGGAGACTTTCAACGATGTCGGCGCCATGCTGGGAGAAAAGGATATACCCGATTTTGAAAGCAGCGGTACCGATGTCGAAATAAATATAAAATACGGGACAAAATATTTATCGTATCTGCTCGGCGTTTTTGACGGAGACAAGACTGCCGCAATAGCTGCATACAATGCCGGGATGGGCAACGTCAAGAAATGGATCGGAGAAAAGGACTCATTGCAGTATACAGAGATCCGCTTTAATGAGACCTCGGGATATGTCCGCAAGGTTCAGCGGGCGGAGAGTATTTATAAAAAATTATATAGCTGAAGGGAGCATTTATTATGTCAGATGTAAAGGAAATGAAGGACAGGCTGTTTTTGAAAAGGAAGAACGGGCTGTCAGGGGCAGATAACGAAGCTGTTCAAAGCTTCACCGACGGCTACAAGGAGTTCCTTGGCGCCGCCAAGACCGAGCGCCTTGCTGTAAAAGAAGCGGTAAAGCTTGCAAAGGAGCACGGATTTACCGAGTTTGACCCGAAAGCAAAATATGCCGCCGGTGACAGGGTATATCTCAACAATCGCGAAAAATCGCTTGCACTTGCGGTCATAGGCACAGAGCCGGTCGAGAACGGCACGAGGATAGCCGCCGCCCACATTGATTCACCGAGGCTTGATTTAAAGCCCAATCCGCTTTACGAGGATAATGAGCTTGCTCTTTTCAAAACTCATTATTACGGCGGAATAAAGAAATATCAGTGGACTACGGTGCCGCTGGCACTGCACGGTGTGTTCTGCAAGAAGGACGGCACAACTATAGAGGTTTCAATAGGTGAAGAACCGGACGAGCCGTGCTTTGTCGTGACCGACCTTTTGCCGCATCTGGCACAGGATCAGTACAAGCGCCCGACCGGCGAGCTGATACGCGGCGAGGAGCTAAATGTGCTCATAGGCAGCAGACCGTTCTGCGACGACGAGGGCAGCGAGCTTGTAAAGCTCAACATTCTTGATATACTTTACAAAAAATACGGTGTTACCGAGGAGGACTTTTTGTCTGCTGAGCTTGAGTGCGTTCCGGCAGGCAAGCCGCGCGATATAGGTTTTGACCGTTCGATGATAGGTTCATACGGTCATGACGACCGCGTATGCGCCTATCCCTGCCTTATGGCTGCGCTTGACTCGGTATCTCCGAAATATACCACGGTTGCGATACTTGCCGATAAAGAGGAGACCGGCTCCGACGGCAACACCGGTATGAATTCTGCGTTTTTACGTCATTTTATCGGATATCTTGCCGACATGCAGGGCGGATGTGCGGCACTGGCACTTGAAAATTCAAAATGCCTTTCAGCCGATGTCAACGCGGCATTTGACCCTACCTTCCCCGATGTCATGGAAAAGCGCAATGCCTGTATGCTCAACTACGGAGCGGTCATAACCAAATATACGGGCGCGCGCGGCAAGGGCGGCACATCAGATGCGTCGGCTGAGTTTGTGGCATGGATAAGGAATATCCTTGACAAAAACAATGTTGTGTGGCAGACAGGCGAGCTCGGCAAGGTCGATCTCGGCGGCGGCGGTACCGTGGCAATGTATATTGCAAACCTCGGAGTCGATGTTGTTGACCTCGGCGTTCCGGTGCTGTCGATGCATGCACCGTTTGAGGTTGTCGCGAAGTTTGACGTTTACATGACCTATCTTGCGGTCAAGGCTCTTTTTGAAGCAGAATAAAATAGTATGCGGCTCCGGCAATGACGTCGGAGCCGCAAATCTTTCAGGATTCCCGACGGAAATTTACAAATATTTGATTTGACAGACCGTTATAATTGTAGTATCATTATCTTGTGTAAGGTCGGCGTTTCGCTGTGCCAATCGAGCCGGGGGTGAGCGTCTTGAGAAAAGACGGTATAAGAGTCAAAAGCGATGACGTTGAATATGCGGTCGTTCCGCACATTATGGTGGAACGCAGCGATTCTATGAATATGATAGAGCTTGACATACCGCTCGATCCCATACAGAACTATCTGAACGCAAAACGCAAGGAGGGCATAAAATTAAGCCACCTTGTAGTTATCATGGCAGCCTATGTCCGCATGATAGGTGAGTTTCCGCACATAAACAGGTTTGTTGTCAACAAACGCATATATGCGCGCAATGAGTTTACGGTCGCCATGGTCGTTCTGAAAAGCGGAAAAATGGACAACGGCACAATGTCAAAGGTCAACCTTGACCCTAATGATACCATCTTTGAGGTAAACAAAAAGGTGATGTCGTATATCAATAAAAACAAAAACGGTGAGGAAGATAATAAGACCGATAAGCTGGCGAAGGGTCTGCTCAGCGTTCCGGGGCTGCTTCGTGTCGGTGTAAACGTTCTCAAATGGATGGATAAGCACAACCTTCTGCCGCGTTCGATAATTGAGGCAAGTCCCTTCCACACAAGCCTTACGATATCCAATCTTGCAAGCATTAGAACAAACCATATTTTTCATCATACATATAATTTCGGCACTACGAGTGTGTTTGTAGCTATCGGAAATTCGCGCGAGGTGCCGAAGCGCGACAAAAACGGTGAGATATATTTTGAAAAATGTATGCCGTTCGGTGTCGTTATGGATGAGCGAATCTGCTCGGGAAGTTATTTTGCAATGGCGTTCCGCAAGTTCAGCAAATATCTGAGTGATCCGTCGCTGCTTGAGGTGCCGCCCGATCCTGATAAAGTAATAAAGGAAACACCGTATATAAAATAAATTGTGACAGCGATAAGGCGGCAGGAGCTACGCTCCTGCCGCGTTTGTATAAACTATTAGTTTCACCGGTTGAATCGTTATTCCGTTTTGTCTGTTCTTGCGCGCTCGGCGTGCTGCTTGTGCCGCAGCCTTCTTTCATCAACGCCGATACCGCTTGCAATGAACAGCAGTATCATGCCGTTCTGCACCCATATAAGTGTTGTGTCTATCATTCCGTAAAAGGCACACGAGCCTGCGACGGCGGCAATAAATGTGGTGATAACGTAGCTGTCGCCCCTGCTTTTAAGACCATCGTGACATTCAAACACGGTTTTTACGAACTGCCCCATAAATATGCCTATAAGCGCAGTGCCGACTATTCCGTGCGACAGCATGCAGTCAAGCAGTATATTGTGAGCGAGCGCCGCCTTATATATCTCCGGTCTGCCGGGGGAAAGCTGGTAGTAAAGGAAACGGTAGCTGAAAAAGCCTCTGCCGAAAACGGGGGCTTTTTTTATCTGCTCAATGGCAAATTCCCAGATGATAACACGGTTTTCGGTGGTTGCCGATATTTCGTTAAGACGTGGGATAAGCTGCGGTACGAGCACTATCGTTACAAGCACCGTTGCCGCCACGCCGAAAAATATCGCAAGCAGACGGTATTCGTGGTTTAGCAGCAGAAGTATCAGTATACCTATAAACAGAACGCCCCACAGAGCCATGCTTCCGCAGGCATACAGTCCGGCGGCGTTCACAATGGCCACAAAGTAAAACAGCTTTGCGTTTTTATTTCTTACCACCGCTTTATACGCGCAGATGAGAATGGTCAGCATGATCGCCGCGCCGAAAAAGTTGGGATTCACAAAAAGCGCGCTGCTTCTGTAAAACCTATCGCCTTTATGCTGTATCAGCTCTATTACCGCGCCTATGCTCGACACGGTTCCTCCTGCACATATAAGATCAAGCAGCCGCTCGTAGAATATTTTGGTGGCGAGCGCCCTTGCCACAAAGAAAATAACCATCATTGCGGCAAAAACGCCGGTTCTGAGCAGCCCCATATAATTTTTGTGAACCACCGATACCACGGCTGTCACAAGGGTAAACAAAGCGACCGTAAAGGCGCCCTTGTGAATGAATATCTTGTCCCTCGTCCCGGGAAGTATGCAAAACGTAAGCCCGGCGACGCCTACAACTATTGAGGTTATATAGTAAGGAAGGAATATCGACAGCGCGCAAGCCAATATAATTATGCGCGCCGCCGTTCCTATGGTATTGAGCCTTACCTCATAATGATCGGCGTCACGAACCCCCGGGGGATTGAAAATTTTCGATATCTTCATGTCGGTTCAGCGCTTCTGCCCTGAGACAAGAACAGCCAGCAGCAGGAAAAACAACTGATAAGCCGAAAATGCAAGCGACGCCGCAAGAGCTATTTTGCCGGTAGCTCCGAGATATACGAGCAGCACTCCGCAAAGGACAGCGGCTACTATAACAAGCGCCGTCATGGCGCTGAGCTTTTTCCAAAGACCTATGCCCATTGATACCGCCGAGAACAGCCCGGCAGGATGCCTTTTGGATACCGCGTCGGCATCGGCTGTGTCGGTCGGCTCAACCTCCTTTTCATATGCCACGCGCGCGTTGTGCTTCATAACGCTGACCGCGTCGCTCGGCAGGTCGAAATAATCGCATATCATCGTATCGGTCGTGTTGGGATCCTCAGGGTAAACAGCCACCGTCATTCCGGTGCTGCAAAGGCTCTGCAGTTCGGCTTTGACATAGGGGTCAGCCTCGTATTTCACTATAAACAGTATACAGGGTATGCCGTGGCAGGATATATATACCGGGAAATATCCGGCGCGCAGTATCTTCTGATCGACCGTAACGGGCGGCACGGGGATGTTGTGCCCCTGCATGAGATTGCGGTTGCCTATGAGTATCGTGTTATCGCCTATCCAGCCGGACAGACCCATTTTATCCTCATATTTTACGCCGCCGACCTTCGGCATTTCGGACACGCCGTTGTCACCGAGCATTGAGCGGAATATACCTGACAGAGGACTTCCTGCGGCAATCGCCACGGCTGCCGCGTCGGCAAGCGACTGACCTATCTCATTGCTGCTCAAGGTCTTCATGCTGTAAAGCGTGACGCTGCCTTCAGGGAAAATGTCTGACGAGCCTACTGCAACGACATTTGAAAGATTGAGGTCGTAAGCGCCCTTGTATCCGGCTATCGTAGCACCATAAGCGGACAGCTTTTTTACTATTCTTCCCAAAGGCAGCTCATTCGATATTGCCGCCGCGGCAGGGAAGCAGGCGGCAAGGGACAGCGACATGACGGTCAGCGCGGTATATATATCGGAAAGATAAAGCGTTATACCGCCGGCTGCGACCGCTATCGCCGCGCCCACGATAAACATAACCGCCGAACGCTGGTCGAGGGGGCTTTTGTATGAAGAATTTTTTACAAACGAGCGGATATTGACCGCCTTTTTGCCTACAACGGTAAGCGCGTCGCCGTCAATGGCGCCCGATGCGAGAGTGTCAGATGTGTCGTCGTCTACCGCAGAGAGGGCGCGTTTGCCCTCGGAATTGCCTATGACCTCAAGTCCGCGCAGAATGCGGTGAGCTTTTATGGCAACCGATGAGCGATATGACGCCAGCAAAAGCATAGCGGCGACCGGTGCGGCAGGATACTTTCCGCCGCCGGCGAATGTGCAGACGGCACCTGACACAAGCGAGACCGCACTGCAAAGCGCAACGCAGCAGCCAAAATCGGCATGCTTTAAGAAGAGTCCCTTTATGCTGCCGAAAACATCAATGTTCATTACGGTGCAGACGGCAAGCAGCGCAAAGGTTGCGACCGAAGCGCCGATGCCGGGAACAAACCGACCCAAAAGCCATGACAGTCCGGCAGCCAGCGCAGCGGCTATAAAGCTCAGCACGGCAACCGTTTTGGCAACCCGAAATTCGCCCGAATATTTTACCCTCAGCTTTGCCGAGTCGCTCAGCGTCTTATAATCGGCAATGCCTGCAAGCGAGGTGTCCTCGGTCTCGTAATACGGCGTTTTTTCGCCGCCGTCATACTCACCGTCATAATCATAATCATCGTCCTCGGGGAAATCGTCAAGTTCGTCGTCATAAAGCTCAGCCTTGCTTATAGGTCTGGTGGCTTCAGACACCGACGGGACCGACGACATAATATCGTCAAGCGCGCTGTCAAACACCCTCGTTTCGCCCGATACCGGTACCGGGGGAGCCTTGACAAATTTGCTGTCAGAAACGTCGCCGTCGGGCGTGCTTTGTATCACTGTGCCGTTGACAATTTTACCGTAGACCCTGACATCGTCCTTAACGGCTGTCGACATGGTGGTGTTCATTATTTTTTCGGGAGCGTCGGGCGGAATGACCTCGACATTCACATTCAGTCTGCGGTGACCGTCCTGCAAAGCTGCGCCGTCGTCAGCCGCTTTGTGCTCCATTTCTATTTCCTGCGGCTTGTTTTCCGGGACAGCCGGCGAAGGCTCCTTGACGGCTGTCGCCGCAGGGATATCGTCCGGTGCGGCTGCCGCGGCGTTTGCCGTATCGGCGGCGTTTGCGGCGCTTTCCTGTACAGGTGCCGCTGCGGCATCCTCGCCGTCGCCCTTAAGCCTTCTGATTATCGCGTCTGTGTCAATCGCCGAATGTGCCGCCGCCATGTTGTGCGCCGGGCGTTCTTTTGCCGTCTCTGCAAACGCATTAAGGTCATATTTTGCACCTAAGCCGTATGTGCCGTTACCGTCACTGCCGGTCTTAATGGGGGCAGACCCGGTAACGCTTTCCTGCTGCGGCTTGGATTCATCGCCGCCTATCGCGCTCAAACATCTTTTGAGAAAATCGTCGGCAGGACCCGAAGTTTCCTGCTGCAAGACCGGCGCGGCAGCGGCTGGTGCCGGTGCTTCAACCGTTTTTGCGGTCTGCTTTGTTTCGGTCTTTTCAGGTTCTAAGACAGCCCACGACGGCACATAATCGTCACCTATAGCGTCGGCTTCGGCCTTTGTTTTGTTGTCCTGTAAGATCTTATACACCGACGGTGCCTCATGACTGCCGGTCATCGGTATATTCTCCGGCTTATTCTCCAGAAGCTCCTTCGCAGTTATAGCGTGAGGTGCAGAAACCTTGCCGTTACTGCTGTTAAATGTCCTTTTGCGGCTGAAGCTGACCGTAAAATCATCGTCGTCGGTGAAAAGGTCGTTATTATGTCCGTCATCCAGATCGTACTTTTTGCCTTGTCCGAACAGACCCATGCCACACATCCCCTTTATATGTCAGTTTTTTGCTTTTATATTGCCGCGCTGCCTTGCTATTTCATACATCAGCACGCCTGCAGCCACCGAAGCGTTGAGCGAATTTATATGCCCCGACATCGGCAGCGACACTGTTTTATCGCAGTTTTCCTTGACAAGACGGCTGACTCCGCGCCCTTCCGAGCCTATCACAAGACCGCAGCCGCCGGTCATGTCGGTTGTGCACCAGCACTCGCCGTCCATGTCTGCGGCATAAAGCCAGACGCCGTTTTCCTTTAATTTGTTCAAAGCCGCATTTATATTGGTCACCCTTGCGACGCGCATATATTCAAGCGCACCGGCTGACGCCTTTGCGACCACCGCGTTAAGCGATGCGCTGCGCCGCTCCGGTATCACGACGCCGTGAACGCCGCAGGCTTCCGCGGTCCTTATGACCGCGCCTAAGTTGTGCGGATCCTCAAGTCCGTCGCATATTATAATGAAAGGAGGCTCGTGCCTTTCGGCGGCATACTGCAGAATGTCGTCAAGAGAGCAGTACTTATGCGCCGCGACCACAACGGCAACGCCCTGATGCACCGCACCGCCGCTCATGAAATCGAGCTTTTGCGGCGACACCTCCTTGACCGGTATTCCTTTATCCCTGCACTTGGCGATGAGCGCCTTGACCGATCCGTTCGCGGCGCCGTGCGCCACAAACAGCTTGTCTATCTCCCTACCCGACCGCAGTACTTCGGCAACGGGATTGCGGCCCACTATAACGTCGCTCATCCGGCGCTCTTCGGTCGTCTCTGCTACATCTGAGCCTTCGTTATTAATAAATTCATCTTCGCGCATGTCCATATCAAGATTTCCTTTTGTAAGTTTCTTTGGTCATTGCCTCAAACGAGGTTATAAGCGACCGTTCGCTTATATCGCAGCCGAACTCGAAAATAGGCACGCTGCGTATAAATTTATCAAGCAGCACCGCTAATTTTTCGGTGCCGTCGGGTCTCGGCGGTATGACCGTCTGTTTAAGCAGTGTCCGCACCGCGTCCGACGTTTCCGCCGGTTTTATGTAGGGGGCGCCGCTTCGGCGCAGCAGTGCCACCGCGCCGACCGGAACGGTAACATCGCTGTTGGCGGCTGTTTTTCCGCTCCACGGAGTGCCTATGGCGCAAAACCGTCCGTCAACTATCTTCACCGCAGGCTTGTCGTCGTTTATCATTTCCACACCGTCAAGGTACTGCATCCACAGCCTTGTATGTGTCGATTTCCCCGTTCCGCTGTCAGCCGTGAAAAGATATGCCTTCCCGTTATATGAGACCGCAGAGGAATGGAGCATAAAACCGCCGAAATCAAGAAGCGCACTGTAAAAGTAGGTCGACGTGATCATGTATTCACGCTGCGCGTCGTTGAGGTTTTTATATCTCTTCCTTAATATCTCTATCTTTTCGTCGGACGCCGAAAGCGATATGTCAGGTTTGCCGCTGAAAGGATACAGATATTTCCTGCTGCGTTCGCGAAGCATATCGAAGCGGACATCCATTTCGCATTTCAGTCCTGCTATAAGATATCTGTTTATACTCATAATTCCTCCGATCAGTGCCGATAAAAACGCATTTTCTGCATACTACACTATTATATATAATAAAGCTTTTTATCGCAAAAGTCAAAGAAAAAATGTAATTATAAAAAAAGTACATAATAAGGGGAATTTATGTCAATTATAAAGTGAGGTGTTTAGCTATGAATAACAATATCATAACATCAATAAAAGGCTTTGAGGTTCTGGACTCAAGGGGAAATCCGACCGTTGCGGCTGAGGTGACGCTCGCAGGCGGAATAAGGGCAATAGCGTTTGCTCCGTCGGGTGCTTCGACCGGAAAATTCGAGGCGCATGAGCTGCGCGACGGCGGCGAAAGATACGGCGGAAAGGGCGTAAAGAAGGCGGTAGAGAATGTAAACAACAAAATAGCGCCGCTTGTCTGCTCGCTCGATACGCTCAACCAGCGCACAATAGACCGCGAGATGATAAAGCTCGACGGTACCGAAAACAAAAGCGAGCTCGGCGCAAACGCCATACTTGCGGTGTCCCTCGCCGTTGCAAGGGCGGCAGCAAGGCATTACAAGGTGCCGCTTTACCGCTATATAGGCGGTTTTTCGCGGCTTTCGCTGCCCACTCCTATGATGAATATTTTAAACGGCGGCGCCCATGCCGCAAACAATGTGGATATTCAGGAATTCATGATAGTGCCCTTTACGGGCAGCTTTTCCGAAAAGGTCAGGGCAGGCTCGGAGATACACCACGCTTTGGGGTCGCTTTTAAAGGAAAGGGGCAAGGCGTCGGGGGTCGGCGACGAGGGCGGCTTTGCGCCTGATCTTAAAAGTGACCGCGAGGCTATAGAATATATAATGGAAGCCATAGAGCTTGCCGGATATTCGACTGACAAGGTAAAGCTGGCGCTCGATGTTGCGTCAAGCGAATGGTATGACGGCTCAAAATATTTAAGAAAAAAGAGCGGCGAGGTTTTAAGCAGCGCGGAGCTTTGCGAAAAAAATAGAGGGGCTTATAAACGATTATCCCATAATCTCGGTCGAGGACGGGCTGGCTGAGGACGACTATTCCGGCTGGAAGCAGATGACCGACCGGCTGTCGGGCAGGGTGATGCTTGTGGGCGACGACCTTTTTGTGACCAATCCGCAAAGGCTTTCGGACGGCATACGGCAGAAAATAGCCAACTCGGTGCTTGTAAAGCTGAACCAGATAGGCACACTGACCGAGACGCTGAAGGTCATCGAGACGGCATCGGCGGCAGGCTATACGCCGATAATTTCGCACCGTTCGGGCGAGACCGAGGACACATTTATAGCCGACCTGTCGGTCGCGGTCGGTGCAAAATTCATAAAGACCGGCGCTCCCTGCCGCACCGACCGCACGGCAAAATATAACCGCCTTTTAAAGATAGAATCGGAGATAATGCCGGGATGATATGATGTGAGGCTTTTCTTTTGTCACCTATGTTTATGACCTGTGAAAATTAAGCATCGCTCCGGGATATTACCTGACAAATAGCCGCGGCGGCGTGCAAAAAAACGGCACGCCGCCGTTTTTTGGTGCTATAAATTTTAGTTTATAGGTGAATAGCGTTCTTATAATTAATTGACAGACGTAGGGAACGGCCTATGTGTCGTTCCGTGCGGTCTCAATTGACTTTTTAAGGAACGACACTCAAGGCTCGTTCCCTACAAGTGCACAATTAGATTTTTGGCTTTTTACACCGCTAAACTAAAATTTCCGGTCAGCCTGCCGGGAAACTCTGTTCCGGCGCCACTGTCAAACGGTGCGTCACCTGCCCTTTCTTTGCTTGCCGTCTTTGACAAATCCGAGCGGTTTTTGTGCCATGGGAGGATTGCCCTGTGCGATTGCCGGAAATTCGTTCGACGTGTCGGCGGTCGCCTGGATGTTGTATGTGCCGTAGGTGTTTATCATCTCTACCGCATTTTCCGGATTTCCGCAAAAACCGATTGCCGATTGGTTGTCCGGCGGATCGAATTTTTCAGTCTTTTTTACCTTTTCTTTCATGAGTCTTTCCTTTCTGCCGCGGCGCGGCTGTGTTTTATCATATCATTTGCCGTTTTCCCGGTATTATTGCTGTGCCATAAAAATTTATAAAACATAAATCAAAGATCACAACGCAAACCGGAATAAATGTAAGACGGTATGTAAAATAAAATTTATCTATCCGAAAACCGAAAACCGGAGCGCCGCTGATGCGGTGCTCCAGTTGGTGTTTTAATATAAAACTCAGATCATGAGGTTGATGAAATATCCGCCTACTACCGTTCTGTTCTGGAAACCTCTCTGGACTGCGGTGTCGGCAAAATACCAGTCGGTCACCGGCACGCGGTCGTCGGTCTCCTCGACCATACGGCGTATTGCTGCATATACAGCATCGCGGTACTCCTTATTGTCGCAAAGCACGGTCGTCCATGCCTCCCAGTCAAGCTTGGTGTATGTATGCTCGCTGTCAAGAGCCACGCCGTATCTGTCCATTTTTTCGCTGTAGAGGTCAACCTCTTTTTTGTACACATCGTCGGCGAAAAGATCAAGCCCGAATATGCGGTCCCAAACCATGTTGTATTTGAGACTCCAGCTGTCCGGCTTGTCAAAGCAGCGGCGCGACGCCTTGTCGGTCGCCGCCTCAGCTGTCCATTTGTCAGCCATTGCCTTGGCGGTGTCAAAATAGCTGCCGTTGCCCGAAAGCCTTGCGTAAACGCCAAGCGCCACGATAGCCTTGACCGAGAGGTTGCAGTTGTGGTCGATATGCCCGGCAAAATCGTCGGTGCAGAGCTGATTTCCGGGATCGTACCCGTATTTTGAAAGATAATCAGCCCACTTGTCGCAAAGCTCGCGGCAGCTTTCATAGAACGACATGCTGCCCTCGGCAATGCAGACGGCGGCGACACATATTATAAAGTTTGCACATTCCTCTATCGGCATCTGAGAGCTTTCGATCAGCTTGCCTTCACGGAGTCCGTACACCTGACCGTTGCAGAGCGGATACCGTCCGCAGTCGTGCGGCGCAAAATCGTACTCCCATTTGTCGCTTCTTGCGAACCTGATTATCGGGCGCAGCATGCCCTTTACAAGCTCCGGATTGTAAAGCAGGAAAAGCGGTATTGACGGATAGGTCACGTCAAGAGTCGCGATACAGCCGTTGCTGAAGCACTCCTTTGACAAAAACAGCGGCCCGTCCGGTGACTGGACCAGCTTGTGCGCGGCTATTGCCTGTCTGTAAAGCAGGCAGCCGACCGCTGCGTAGTCCTTGCCGACCGCGAGCATACGCTCTGTCAGCTCGTTGTCAAAGCGCTCCGCCTTTGCCTTGACCTCATCGTAATCCGAAAGCGCGTCTTTCAGCATCTCATCAAACGAAGCGTACTTCTGACGGTAGTAAGGATCGAGCTTTTCGCCGAAGTATTCTATAGATTTCACATCGTCATAAGCAAGCGTTATGACACCTTTAGTGTCTGAGGTTATAACGGCAAGCGTCGGGCAGTTGTATATATGGCTCGTCGCGTTTTCGTCGAGGACAGAAAGCTTATTGCCTGCGGCGTATGCCTTTCTTATATCGACATTTGAAAGGAAGGCATCCTTTCTTGCAAGGTGGAGATATCCCCAGTCTATCCTGAGGTTATCGCCGCTGCGGTTGAGCGGCTTCTGATTGACATTTCCGCACCACAGCGAATTTTCGGTTCTGCCGAACTTCACCTCATAGGTGTCCCAATCGGCTGAAAGCTCTGCCGAAACGTCAAAATACAGCTCAAATTCATGCTCGCCCTTTAGCTTCGCATCATATTCAATGTACGACACAGGGCGTGAAAACAGCACCGGGTCGTCAAGCAAAAGAGGACTGCGGAAGGTGACGGTCAGCTTTACCGCGTCGTTTTCAAAGGTGTATTCCGATGATGTAGGCGTGATGTCAAGCCCCGTCTGCGGCAGCGCTTCCGGCTCTTTGTACAGCCATCTGCCGTTTGCCTCTAACTTTCCCATAAACCTGTAGGTTTTGCCGTCTATTTTGACCATTCCCACCATGCCGTTTCTTCTTCCGGTCCAATGGACGGTACTGCAGTCGGTCAGCCTGTCGGCAGGCAACCACACGCTGAAATAAGGATCAACCGTAATAAGCGGTACGGATGACGGACGGATATTCATAGCAACACACTCCTATATCTGATCAAGTTGATTTTACTTGATTTTATGATACCATTCCATGCCTTACGGCACAATACGGAAAACAATTATTTTGTGAGGAATAGAAGTTAAATATAATAAAAAAGCAGGGATTTCTGTCCCTGCTTTCAGTTTGTCGATAAACCTCAAAGTCTACTCTTTCGTCGGTTATGCTGCATTTTCTGTTTTTCCGCTGACATGCGCGGCGGAAAAACACCTTGTAAGCGAAAAACCGCAGAATATAGCGGTTTTTCAAGGACACTGGGGTGGTATTGGCGGGGATAGAGCGCAGTCCGAAAATCTTTGATTTTCGAGCGAGCGGCATTCCCGTCCAAAAGCGTGTCGAATTTTTCGACACGCTCAAAGCAGGGATTTCTGTCCCTGCTTTTGTGTTTTAGTTTGCGATTTTGGTTGTCAGCCCTCGTAATTGTATCCTGCTTCTATCGCCTTTAAATTGATGTCGAGCAGATCGGCGTGCTTTGCCGACACGACCTTGCCGAGCGCTTCTTTTATGCCGTCATACAACACGACGCCGGTCTCTTTTATCACCTTTCCGACCATTATCATATTGGCAAGGGTCGGGAAGCCTGCGTCCTTTGCCATTTTTGTCGCCGGTATGTAGTATGCGGTGACATCGCCGCGCTTTACCTTGCGGTCGATAAGGGTAGAATCGACAAATATTTTGGCTCCGCTCACTGCGGCATCCTCATATTTGTCAAGCGACGGCAGATTCATGACCATAAGAAGATCGGGTGCCGACACTATGGGCGATCCAACCGGTGTATCGCTTAAAATAACGCTGCAGTTGGCTGTGCCGCCGCGCATTTCCGGTCCGTATGACGGCAGCCAGCTGAGCTGTCTGCCCTCAAGCAGTCCCTTATAGGCTATAAATTTCCCGGCAAAGAGAACGCCCTGTCCGCCGAAACCGGCTATAAGCATGTTTGTGGTGCTCATTTCTGCTCCTCCTTTGCGGCGCTGCGATCCTTATATACACCCAGCGGATAGTAAGGTATCATTTTTTCCTCGACCCACTTAAGGGCGTTTTCGGGCGTCATGCCCCAGTTGGTCGGGCAGGAGGAAACGACCTCGATAAGCGAGAAGCCCTTGCCCTCGACCTGATTGCGGAACGCCTTTTCAATAGCCGCCTTGGCAGTCTTTACGTTTTTCACGTTGTTTACCGCAACACGCTGGATAAGCTCCGGACCGTCAAGGGTCGCCAGCATTTCGCACACCCTTATCGGGAAACCGACCGTTTTGACGTCGCGTCCGTAAGGAGAGGTCTGTGTGACCTGACCGGGCAGCGAGGTGGGCGCCATCTGACCGCCGGTCATGCCGTAAATAGCGTTGTTTACGAAAATAACGGTTATATTTTCGTTTCTCGTCGCGGCGTGCACCGTTTCAGCCATGCCTATCGAGGCAAGGTCGCCGTCGCCCTGATATGTGAATATTATATTTTCGGGCATTGCGCGTTTGAGTCCCGTAGCCACAGCCGGAGCACGGCCGTGAGCCGCCTCGACCATATCGCAGTTGAAATAATCGTATGCCATGACGGCGCATCCGACCGGAGCCACACCGACCGTGTCGCCCTCAATGCCTAAAGCGTCTATAGCCTCTGCGACAAGGCGGTGTATAATGCCGTGGGTACATCCCGGGCAGTAGTGGAACGGAACATCCGCAAGAGCCTTCGGCTTTTCAAATACTGTCATTACTTATTACCTCCCGCTGCTTTTCTGATAGAGTCCAGAACCTGCTGCGGCGACGGTATCATACCGCCGGTACGGTTGCAGAGGTAAACGGGACGGCTGCAATCGGTCGCAAGCCTTACATCCTCTATCATCTGACCCATCGACAGCTCGACCGAAATGAATGATTTCACTGTCTTTGCCGCCTCTTTGAACGGCTCGTCGGGGAACGGCCACAGCGTTATAGGTCTGATCATACCGACCTTTATGCCTTCCTCGCGCGCCGCCATTATAGCGTTTTTGGAGACCCTTGCGGCAATACCGAACGCTGCGATGCAGTACTCTGCGTCGTCCATCATGAACGACTCGTACATGGTCTCGTTTTTCTTTATCTGCTCATATCTTTCAAAGCGCTCGAAGTTGGTCTGCTCCAGCTTTTCGGGCACTAAGTAGAGCGAATTTACAATGTTGTGCTTTCTTTTTCCCTTTGTACCGGTGACAGCCCACGGCTTTTCTGTTTTACCGTCGGTAGGCTCGGGCAGCACGACCGGTTCCATCATCTGACCCATCGTTCCGTCGGCAAGTATCATTGCCGGAACACGGTATTTATCCGAAAGATCGAAGCATTTTGCGGTCATGTCAGCCATTTCCTGAACCGACGCAGGAGCTAAAACTATGATGTGGTAATCGCCGTGTCCGCCGCCGCGCGTAGCCTGAAAATAATCAGACTGCGAGGGCTGTATTCCGCCCAGCCCCGGACCACCGCGCTGTACGTTGACTATAAGTGCCGGCAGGTCGCTTCCGGCAAGGTATGATATACCCTCACCTTTAAGCGAAACGCCCGGGCTTGACGACGAGGTCATGACCCTCAATCCTGCACTTGAAACGCCGTACACCATGTTGATAGCGGCTATCTCGCTTTCAGCCTGCAAAAACGTTCCGCCTATTTTGGGCATACGCTTTGCCATATATGCGGCAATTTCGGTCTGCGGAGTTATCGGATATCCGAAATAATGACGGCAGCCTGCTCTGATAGCCGCCTCGGCAATAGCCTCATTGCCCTTCATAAGTACCTTTTCAGCCATTTTGCACCTCACCTTTCAACGGTTATTACGCAGTCGGGACACATGGTCGCGCAGAAAGCACAGCCTATGCATTTTTCGCTGTCGGTCATTTCTACGGGAGAGTGACCCTTTTTGTTGATCTTGCCCTTGGCTATTGCAAGGATACCTTTGGGACATGCGCCGACGCACAGTCCGCAGCCCTTGCACAGATCCTCGGCAAATGTTACTTTTGCCATTTTTCTATCCCCTTTATATCAAAATATTTGCTTTGCAGTCTGAGCGGAAAAACGGGTATTTCGCCGCCGGTAAGTGCTCCTGCGACCTTTTCTTCTGCCGTTATTGCCGCTATGGGCAGTCCGGACAGTTCGCTCAGCCTTTTTGTTTCCTTATATGCAGCCTCTATATCACCGGGTGTTGTGTCCCAGCCGATATTTGAATTGTTTACTATCCCGGTAAAGGGCAGTCCTCCTGCCGCCTCGATCTCACGCATAACGGCAAGGCACTCCTCGGCGGTCCTTGTCAGCGGTCTGTAAAGGTTTTCAACAAACAGCATATCAAAGTCGTTTTCCTTTAAAATGTCGGGCGTAAGACGCCCGAGAGCCACGGCTCCGCTGTCGTCGCCGCCTATATCGAGCACCACATGTTTGTCCTTTTCGGCGGTCACTCGGTACAGCTCCTTCGGCAGTGCCGGAATATCAAGGTTTGTATTTGCAAATTCCGGCGCGATAAGCTCAATGCCTGCTTCCTGCAGCTCATTTCTGCTGTCAGCCGTGCGGAAATAAGGATTTACTATATCGAGATCGGCAATTATGACCGGCAAGCCCTTTTTCCTCAGTTCAAAGGCGAAATTCACGGCTATATTCGTTTTGCCGCTGCCGTAATGCCCGGCAAAAAGAGTTATCCTTTTCATAAAGCCTTTTCCTTTCTTAGATTGACTAAAGCCCGGAGCATCCTACAGCTTGTTGCGCTGTATCTTTCCGCTTGCAGTCTTGGGCAGCTCGTCGCGAAACACGACTATTCTCGGGTACTTGTAAGGTGCCGTGCGCTCCTTGACATACTGCTGTATCTCCTTTTTGAGCGCCTCGCCTGGCTCGGTGCCCTTTGTCAGCACTATGCTTGCCTTGACGACCTGTCCCCTTACCTCATCGGGCGCAGCCGACACGCCGCACTCCAAAACATACGGCAGCTCCATCAGCACGTTTTCTATTTCAAACGGCCCTATGCGGTAGCCGGACGACTTGATAACGTCGTCCACTCTGCCGACATACCAGAAGTAACCGTCCTCGTCGCACCATGCGGTGTCGCCGGTGTGATAATATCCGTCGTGTCTGCACTCGTTAGTTTTCTGCTCATCCTTATAGTATTCAGTGAACAGACCGCAGGGCGAGCCGTCCTTTATGCTGATACATATTTCCCCGACCTCGCCCGTGGCGACCGGCTTGCCGTCGTTATCAAGCAGTTTTATGTCGTAAAGCGGCACGGGTTTGCCCATCGAGCCCAGTCTTGCCTTGGTACCGGCAAGGTTTGCAAGGGCGACCGTCGTCTCCGACTGACCGAAGCCCTCCATTATCTGAAGTCCCGTCGCGGCTTCGAACCGGCGGAAAACCTCGGGGTTGAGCGCCTCGCCGGCGGTGGTCATATGCGATACCGACGACAGGTCGTACCTGCTTATGTCCTCCTTTATCATCATACGGAGTATGGTGGGCGGAGCGCAGAAGGTGGTTATGCGGTATTTTGCGAACATGGGCAGAAGGTCGTGCGCGTCGAAACGGTCGAAATCGTAAACGAACAGACCTGCCTCGCACAGCCACTGACCGTACAGCTTGCCCCATGCCGCCTTTGCCCAGCCGGTATCGGCAACGGTGAGGTGAAGTCCGTCCGGATCGACGCAGTGCCAATACTTTGCCGTTATAAAATGACCGAGCGGATATTTATAATTATGTACCGCCATTTTCGGGTTTCCGGTGGTGCCGGACGTGAAATACATGAGCATAGGCTCGTCGCCGCAGGCAGCGTCGTCGGGTCGCGGAAAACGTCCGGTGAACAGCTCATACTCGGCGTCGAAATCGTGCCAGCCGTCACGGCTGCCGCCGACCATTACTTTTATCCTTTCTCCGCCGCACTGCTTTTCAGCCTTTTCGACCTCATACGACACGTCGCCGTCGGCGGTGCATATGACGGCACCGATACCGCCGGCTGTGAGCCTGTAGGAAATGTCGTGCTCCTTAAGCTGATTTGTCGCCGGTATAGCGACGGCACCCAGCTTATGCAGCGCCAGTATGGAAAACCAGAACTCGTAATGCCTTTTTAGTATCAGCATGACGCGGTCGCCGCGCTTTATGCCGAGCGATCTGAAATAGTTGGCGGTCTGGCTTGACGCGCGCTTCATGTCGCCGAAGGTGAACCGGCGCTCGGTTTTATTTTTGTCGATGTGCAGCATCGCAAGCTTATCCGGCTTTTCGGTGCCCAAGCGGTCGATTATATCAAACGCGAAATTGAACTTGTCCTCGTTTTCAAAGGAAATGCTCTTTAAAACGCCGTTTTCATCCTCGACAGGCTTGCAGTAATCCTCCCACACGCGTTTTTCGTGTGGCTTTACAGCCTTGCCGAGAGTAGGTGTGAACTCCCTTACACCGCCGTGCGTGATGTTCTGCATCGGCTCGCCGGCAGGGTTCAGTACTATCGCATAAAATATGCAGTCCGCACCGCCGACGGCTATCATTCCGTGCGGCGTCGAGCTGTCATAATATATCGTGTCGCCCTCGTGCAGTATCTCGGTATGGTCGCCGACCTTGACCTTAAGGCTGCCCGTAAGGACGATATCGCACTCCTGCCCCTCATGGGTGGTAAGCTCGATGTCCTCGGTCTGTGCCTCCTCGCTGTAGGACGATATGACATAAAGCGGCTCGGCAATACGGTTTTTAAAGGAAGCCGCCATATTATAATAGGTCATGCCGTGCGCCTGGTCTATCTTCTGACCGCCGCCGCTTCTTGTGACGGTGTAGCCTGCAAGCCTCGGGCTGGAGCCCTCGATAATGTCGGTAACATCAACGCCGAGCGCCAGAGCGCAGCGGTAAAGGAAAGCAAACGTAAGGTCGCTTTTTCCTGCCTCGCAGTCAATGTATTCGGCAGTAGTCACACCGGTCTTTTCAGCCATTTTTTCGACCGGCAGACCGACTATCTCGCGCAGCGCCTTTATTCTGCCTGCCATTTCGGAAATTTTGAATTCAAGTCCTGACATTTTCATAATGTTTCCTCCTTAAATGAGGCAGAAAACAAAAGCCCGCCTCAAAGATATAATTCCTTGAGACGAGCTATAAATCACTTTATATCCCGCGGTACCACTCAAATTGCACAGAGGATCATTCTCTGTACCACTCAGACTCCGACAAGTCCTATGCATTTACGCAGCAGTAACGGAAAGGTTCTACTCGCGCCGCAAAACGGCGTTTTCTTCCTTTCGGCTCGGAAGCTACAGGCAAAACGGACGCACGCTGCCGGCTCACACCAACCGCCGGTTCTCTTAAAACGGGACGTCCACGCCCTCTTCGTCAAAGCCTTTTATGTAAGGAATTATAACAGAAGGAATTTATATTGTCAAGAAAAATTTTCAAGATCCTAAGGGCGGCACCTATCAAATATCACAGCTTGTTGCGCTGGATCTTGCCGCTTATGGTCTTGGGCAGCTCGTCACGGAACACCACAAGACGCGGATATTTATAAGGTGCCGTGTGCTCCTTGACATACTGCTGTATCTCTTTTTTGAGCTCCTCGGTCGGCTCGGTTCCCTTGGTCAGCACAATGCTCGCCTTGACTATCTGACCCCTTACCTCGTCAGGCGCTGCCGATACTCCGCATTCAAGCACATAAGGCAGCTCCATTATGACGCTTTCGATCTCGAACGGTCCTATGCGGTAGCCTGACGACTTGATAACGTCGTCTATGCGGCTGACATACCAGAAGTAACCGTCCTCGTCGCGCCACGCGGTGTCGCCGGTGTGGTAAAGCCCGTCGTGCCACGCCTCGGCGGTCTTTGCCTCGTCGCGGTAGTAGCCCTTGAAAAGTCCGCATGGAATGCCGTTTGCGGTCCTTATCACTATCTCTCCGACCTCGCCGTTGGGAACGGAATTGCCGTCGGCATCCACGATATCAACATCATACTGCGGCGACGCCTTGCCCATCGAACCGAGCTTGGGCACCGTGCCGACAAGGTTGCATATCGTAAGGGTGGTCTCGGTCTGACCGAAGCCCTCCATTATTTCAAGCCCGGTCGCTTCCTTGAATTTTCTCGCGACCTCGGGGTTGAGCGCCTCGCCTGCCGTTGTCATGTGGTGGATGGACGAAAGGTCGTACATCGAAAGATCCTCCTTTATCATCATGCGGAGCATGGTGGGCGGAGCGCAGAAGGTCGTGATATTGTATTTTGCGAACATCGGCAGAATGTCTCCTGCGCTGAAGCGGTCAAAGTCGTAGACAAACACCGCGCCCTCGCAGAGCCACTGACCGTACAGCTTGCCCCAGAGCGACTTGCCCCAGCCGGTATCCGAAATGGTCAGGTGCAGTCCGTCGCGCTCACAGCAGTGCCAGTATCTTGCGGTGACGTAATGACCGAGCGCATATGTATGCGCATGCGCCGCCATTTTGGGATTTCCGGTCGTGCCGGAGGTAAAGAACATGAGCGCCGTGTCGTTTCCGCAGGGCGTGTCCTCTGACCTTTCGTATTTTCCGGTATAAAGACCGTATTCGGCATCAAAATCATGCCAGCCGTCACGGCTGCCGCCGACTAAGACCTTGATCTTGAGGCTTTCGCTCTCCTTCGCGGCACGGTCGACTATCTCGGCAACATCGCCGTCGGCGGTGCAGAGTATCGCCGAAACGCCTGCCGCGTTGAATCTGTAGACAAAATCGTGATCCTTAAGCTGATTTGTCGCCGGTATTGCGACGGCTCCCAGCTTGTGCAGCGCTACCATAGCGAACCAGAACTGATAGTGGCGTTTTAGCACCAGCATCACACGGTCGCCGCGCTTTATGCCGAGCGATTTGAAGTAGTTTACGCACTGGTTTGACGCTCGCTTTATATCCTTAAAGGTAAAACGGCGCTCCTGTTTGTTGCGGTCTATATGGAGCATTGCCAGCTTATCCGGGTATTTGTCGGCAATGGCGTCGACTATATCAAAGCCGAAATTGAAGGTCTCGCTGTTCGGGAATGATATCGACTTGAGCCTTACCTGCTCGTCCTCGACCGTCTTAACAAACTTTTCGCATATCAGCTTTTCGACCGGTCTTGTTGAAGCTATGCTTTCCCTTACCGTCTTTTCGGAGGTGTTGTCCTCGCCCGGCAGAACAACGGCGCAGAACACGCAGTCGGCGCCGTCTATGGCGATCATTCCGTGCGGCGTTGAGCTGTTATAGTATATACTGTCGCCCTCGTGCAGCACCTCGGTGTGATTGCCGACCTGCACCTTTAAGCTGCCCTTCAAAACAAGGTCAAACTCCTGTCCGCTGTGCTTGGTAAGGTGTATCGGGCGGTTCTGAAGCTCAGGCGAATATTCGTAACGCACCCAGTAAGGCTCGGACAGCTTGTTTCTGAACGCCGGCGCGAGGTTGCATATCTCAATGCCGTCCTCCTTGGCGGTCTCCTGTCCCTTGCCCTTTCTTGTGACAGTGTAGGACGACAGCTTTGCGCTCTGTCCTTCAAGAAGATCGGTTATTTCAATCCCGAACGCAAGCGCGCATTTGTGAATGAAGGTGAAGGGGAGATCTGCCTTGCCCTCTTCGTAAAGCCTGTAGTTTTCGGGCGACACTTCGGTCTTTTTAGCCATTTCTTCCTCGGACCATCCCATTATCCCGCGCATTTCCTTTATACGCGCCGCAACCTCGGAAAGCTCTGTCAATGCCGTTTGAACACTCATTTTTTCTGCTCCTTTTTTCGGAAAATAAAAAAGACCCGTCTCAAAGTAAAACCTTGAGACGAGTCCGGAAAAGCATCTCCGGTACCCGCGGTACCACTCAAATTGCGCGCAGAGCACGCCGCTTCAGGCTCAGCAAAAGCCCTATACATTAACGCAGTAATCACGGAAGACGTCTACTGACACAAAGTGCTTTCGGATCTCCGGCTCGGAAGTGATAGGCACTGAACGCCCTGCATGCCGGGATCGCACCGTCCCCGACTCTCTTTGATGCGGATACATTCGTCCGTCTTCGTCACAGCCTTTTATCATTTGACAACATTATACAGCTAACCGTAAAGTTTGTCAAGCGTGATTTTGTTTGATTTTTTATTTCATTTGTATGATTTTTTACGCACAGTGACGGTCGGTATCCGAAACGTCATGGTAATAGTCGTTGCGTTTTGCGGAAGTTTTGCGCCTTGCCTTTATGCGCGCGGCGATCCTGTCCTCAAATCTCACCAGCTTTTGTTCATTGAAAATACCCCATATAATAAACGCTGCAACGGCAAATTCAAGCACGGTCTTAAGTACAAACATTGTATTTCCTCCATTTCGAACATCTGTTCTGTATCTTTATTTTAGCACCGGGGAAGCATTTTGTCAAGACTGTTTTTTTATTTTTCGACAAAATTTTTACCGGACAAAGCCGCCTTTTCCCGAACGCTTTGCGCTCCCGTTTCCTTGGTACATTTAGCTTAAATGAAAAAGTGAAGTTAGGGTAAATAGCTTAAGTGTACTTCAAAAATTC
>ERZ779894.32-NODE-32-length-141686-cov-8.264384_pt1 | contig 141686 bp, 118 predicted proteins | sample MGYA00511587_ERZ779894 | MGnify/ENA primary metagenome ERZ779894 (study PRJEB29588, sample SAMEA2160490) | human gut metagenome | biome: human gut; feature: human-associated habitat; material: faeces | place: Denmark | collected 2008/2010 ... | reverse complement strand
CGTCCGACAGCTGTCGGACGATAAAGCAAAAGATGTCGGACGAATAATTCTTAGTAAATGTGGAAATAAAGCGTAGTAAGGCTAACTCAAAATCTCTCAAACATCCATTCATCTACCTTCAGCTCTTTGCCTTTAAACACGAAATAAAGGTCGTGAATGCCGTCTTTGTCTGTGTCTATCTTTGTAGAGACAGTCTGCAAAGAGTCTGAATTGAAGGAGGTGGAAGCAGCGGGTGGGCGTTTCCACTGAAGAATTTGGGTGATTCTATCGGACGCGTGTCTTTCTTTCCTGAATCGGAAAGCGCCCACACATCGTTTCCTGCGGATATAGCCGCCAGCAGCAAAGCCGCTGTAAATAATTTGATTCTTTTCATTTGTTTATAGTATGTTATAGAAACCTATGGTAGCCTTTTGATTTTGGCTTGTGTTCTTCAATCACCTCAATCCTTTATTTAAGATTGAAAAATTGGGTTATTGAAAAGTTGCCGCAAATATTGGGGATTACTATGTATAATATAAGGTGTATTATGCTTTTAATAATGTACCTATATGTTTCAAGTTATCATTGTAATCGGATGGTGCTGTTTTAAACTAGCTTTACTTGCTTTGGGATAATTATGCGGCTATGGATTAAACTGTTTGGAAGGGCATTGTGTTTTATGCAAATATATTCGTAGAAGAGCGTTTTTTATTCTAACGATTCTTGAAAAGAAAAAAGCACTGATTATTCCAGATAATCAGTGCTTGAATATCGAGCCGCTAGCCAGACTTGAACTGGCGACCTACGCGTTACGAATGCGTTGCTCTACCAACTGAGCTATAGCGGCAATAAGCTTTTGTTTACGGGGTGCAAAGGTACATCTTTATTTGAAAAGGCAAAAAGAATCTCTGTTTTTTTTAGAAATATTTTAGTGGGATAATTTTCTATTTGAATGTCCTGAACTTTATTGCCATAAAAATTGGATAATAAAACGAAAAGAAGCATCTTTGTCGTAGGTCCTATAGCAAATAAGTCTGATACTGATTATGAATTTAAGAATCTATTATAAATATCTTTCTTCACGCATAGCGTCCAAATGGACGGTGCTGTTGGTAGATGTAATTATCGTTGTGATTTCCATGCTTTCTGCATGTTTTTTGCAATATAGGCTTTCGTCCGTATCTTATGAAATTTCTTTGTATGTATGGCTGACCATTTGGGCTGTCTTGTGTAATATCTGTTTCTTTCATATTCTCCGTACTTATGTGGGTGTTATCCGTTTTTCCTCTTTTGTAGATATTTATCGTGTGTTTTGGAGTCTTACGATAAGCTATGTTGTACTGTTTTTAGGGAATTGCTGTTGGTCTGTTTCGGGGCTTGGAGAAACTTTGCCGAACAGCATTCTGTTTATGGCATATATGTTCACCTTCTCTCTGATGGCTTGTATGCGCATTGCTGTGAAGATGCTTTATGAAGCTATTGCTTTTGATGCACGTCATTGCGTGAATGTTTTTATTTATGGATTCCATGGGACTGGAGTCAATGTTGCAAAATCCTTGAGAGTTAGTCGTAATAATCATTATCGCCTGCGTGGCTTTATTTCGGACGAACCTGATATGATAGGTAAACATACGATGGGATGCAGGGTATATCCCAATGATGAGCAGCTGTTTGACCGTCTAAAGAAAAAGAAAGTGGATACAATCATTATCTCTCCAAGCAAGGTGTCGGATTTGGAAAATTCCGGAATGCTGGATAAACTGTTCTCTCATGATATTCATGTAATGACCGTTCCTCCCTTAAGCGATTGTATGGACGATGGACTGATAAAGGACATTCAAATAGAAGATTGGCTCCGTAGAGAACCGGTACAAGTTGACGTGCGTAAAATTACGGCCCATATCGAGGGGCGTAGAGTAATGGTTACGGGAGCGGCGGGAGCTGTAGGAAGGGAAATCGTCCGCCAGTTGGCTACACTGAATCCTTATCAGTTGATTCTGGTAGATCAGGCAGAATCCCCATTGTATGATGTACAGTTGGAATTGTCTGATCATTGGAAGAATCTGGAGGTCCGTGTATTGGTTGCAGATGTTGCTAACCGTACGCGTATGGAGGCTATATTTGAAGAAACACGTCCTCAACTTGTTTTTCATTCTGCTGCTTATAAGCATGTACAACTGATGGATGATTTTGTGTCGGAGGCAATTCAAACGAATATATCGGGGACAGTGAATATTGCAGACCTGGCGGTAAAGTATAGAGTGTCCCGTATGGTTATGATATCTGCTGCTAATGCACGTCATCCGGAAAATGCTATGGAATATAGTAAGCGTGTGGCGGAAATATATGTGCAGTCATCTGATTGCAGGTTGAAACGCGACAAAGGGGAAACTGATATGTTCATAGTACGTTTGGGTGAGGTGTATCCGACGAATACTCATTGTTTGATTACCTTGTCTGAAGCTTGTATGCTCACCCTGGAAGTGGGAGTCATGGGGGATGGGGGAGAAGTGTACATTGTGGGAGGGCCTGGGGATGGACTTTTGGATTCTGTAATCAGTGAAAAGATAAAGCGTGAAAAGGCATCTGTTGATGATTATGAACATGTGCGGGAAGAAGTGCTGGCCTTGGTGCAACATAGTTATACTGAAAAAAAGGCTATTTTGATTGGACTAATGAAAAAAATAGTGCCAATTTTCCCGCTTTCTTCTACCCAATGAAAAGACGTGAAAGTGACAGCTTTTTAATGCTTTTTCTGAAACTTAGAGGTGGAATAAATGTATATTATAAAAATAATATATTACCTTTGTGCCCGATTTATATTTATTACAAGAACTCAAAAGATTAATCAGAATATCTTATGCGTAGATTAATAACACTATTCTTTTTGGTATTTACTTTGTCAGGGGTAGCTTTTGCTCAGCAGATGTCAGATGATCAGGTTGTTCAGTATGTAAAAAGCGCTCAGCAGATGGGCAAAAATCAAAAGCAGATTACTACTGAATTAATGCGGCGGGGAGTGACAAAGGAACAAGTTGAAAGAATTCAGAAAAAGTATGAAAACTCTAAATCTGGAAGTCCGCAGAGCAATACCCAAGATGAGAAGCGTTCTCGTCAACGTGGTGAAATGAGTGGCGTAGTCAAAGGGCTGCGTACAACCTCGGAAACTTATTCTGCCAGACAAACGGATGTTGCAGGGGATTCTTTACAAATGATGGATAATCGTTCCTTGTCTCAAGAGAAGGAAACAGAGGATCCGACTTCGCAAATTTATGGTCATAATATTTTTACTAACGATAATTTGACTTTCGAACCCAATGTGAATGTTGCTACTCCCGAGAATTATCGTCTGGGACCTGGTGACGAGGTGATTATTGATGTGTGGGGAGCTTCTGAAACAACGATTCGACAAACAATCTCTCCGGAAGGAAGTATTCTTGTGAATAATTTAGGACCGGTTTATCTGAGTGGCAAAACTGTAAAGGAAGCCAATAATTATTTGAAACAAGAATTTGCCAGAATATATTCTGGAGTAACCGGAAATGTTCCGTCTACCCAAGTTAAACTGACATTAGGAGAAATACGTTCTATTCAAGTAAACGTTATGGGTGAAGTTGTGGTGCCCGGAACTTATACCCTCTCATCATTTGCTTCCGTATTTCATGCTTTATATCGTGCAGGTGGTGTGAATCCGATTGGTAGTTTGCGCAGTATTAAAGTGATTCGCAATGGAAATACAATAGCGGATTTGGATGTTTACGATTTACTTATGAAAGGAAAAATGAAGGATGACATCCGTCTGCAGGATGGTGATGTAATTCTTGTGGATCCTTACCAGTCCCTGGTACAGATATTAGGTAAGGTAAAACGTCCGATGTTTTATGAAATGAAATCCACTGAAACCGTAGGTACATTATTGAAGTATTCAGGTGGTTTTACGGGTGATGCTTATAAGAAAGCATTACGTATAATCCGTAAAAGTGGACGTGAGCATCAAATTTATAATGTGGATGAGATGGATTATTCCGTATTCCGCGTAGATGACGGTGATAAGATAACGGTTGATTCCGTTTTACAGCGTTTTGAGAATCGTGTGGAAGTCCGCGGTGCTGTATATCGTGAAGGTTTGTACCAGTTGGACGGTATGATGAATACAGTGAAGCAGCTGATTAAGAAAGCGGAAGGACTTCGCGGAGATGCATTCTTAAACCGTGCTATAATCGATCGTGAGCTTGAAGACTTGTCGCATGAGATTATACAAGTAGATGTGAAAGGTTTGCTGAACGGGACAGCTGCAGATATTCCTTTGCAGAAGAATGACATTTTATATATTCCAAGTATTCATGACTTGAAGGAAGAAGCTACACTTACCATCCATGGTGAAGTTGCCAATCCGGGTACATATCTCTATTCTGATAAAATGACAGTAGAGGATTTGGTGTTGCAGGCTGGTGGCTTGTTGGAGGCGGCGGCTACAACAAAGGTTGAAGTTGCACGGCGCATGAAAGATCCGAAGAGTACATCTTTCAGTACTACAGTAGGCCAGAATTTCTCTTTTGATTTGAAAGATGGCTTATTGGTGGGAGAAGGAAGCCAGGATTTCCATCTTGAGCCTTTTGATGAAATTTATGTTCGTAAGAGTCCGTCCTATTTTAAACAACAGAATGTTATGGTGGGTGGAGAAGTCCTTTTTAGCGGTAATTATGCACTATCGAAAAAGAATGAACGTTTGAGTGACTTGATAGCTAAGGCTGGTGGAGTAACTCCCGATGCTTATATAAAAGGAGCGCGTCTTATACGTAGGATGACCGAAGAAGAATTCCGCCGTAAGGAAGATGCTCTGCGTATGGCGCAAGCGGGAGGCGGAGATTCCATATCTGTAAAAAGATTGGATTTGTCCGATACCTATTCTGTAGGTATAAATCTGGGAGAGGCCTTGAAAAATCCTGGTTCAGATGCTGATATGGTGCTTCGCGAGGGAGATGTATTATTTGTTCCGGAGTACGTAAGTACAGTGAAAATCAACGGTGCTGTAATGTATCCGAATACAGTTTTATATAAAAAGGGTGAAAGCTTGAAATATTACATCAACCAGGCTGGTGGTTTTGGTAATGACGCCAAGAAACGCAAGGTCTATGTAATATACATGAATGGTACAGTTTCTCGTTTAAGAGCAGGAAACAAGAAAGCCATTGAACCAGGTTGTGAAATAATTGTTCCAAGTAAAGAACAGAAAAGGAAGATGACTACCACTGAAATTCTGGGAATGGGAAGTACGACAGCTTCTATTGCAGCGATGATTGCGACTATGGTTAATCTCTTTAAGTAATTTGAATTATGAGCGAAGAAAAAATACAAAACATAACCTCTCCACAACCTGAGGAACAAGAAATAGATTTGATAGAACTGGCCCAGAAAGTATGGGCTAGTCGCAAATTGGTTTTTAAGGCGTGTGGTATCGCTGCCCTTGTTGGACTGGTTGTTGCATTTAGTATTCCTAAGGAGTATTCTACAAGTGTGACGTTGGCTCCGGAGAGTGGTGGTAAATCTGGTGGCGGAAGTATGGGAGCCCTTGCAGCCATGGCGGGTATCAATTTGGGTACTTCTTCTGGTGAAGATGCTTTGTCACCCGAACTTTATCCTGATATTGTAAGTTCTACTCCTTTTCTGATTGAACTGTTCGATGTTAAAGTCAAGGATCAGAAAGCAAAAGTAGACACAACTCTGTATGCTTATTTGAAAGAGGAACAGCGTTCTCCTTGGTGGAGTGCAATTTTCTCCGCTCCTTTTAAGGTGTTAGGATGGACATTGTCTTTGTTTAAGGATGAACCGGAAGAGGGGGATGCAAAGCTGGATCCTTTTCGTCTCACTAGAGATGAGTCTGCCATTGCAGATGCTTTAAGTAAACGTATCTCTGTTTCCGTAGACAAAAAGACAGGTGTGACAACCTTGTCTGTTACTATGCAGGATCCTTTGATATCTGCTTCGCTGACGGATACCGTGATGCATTGCCTGCAGAACTACATCACAGATTATCGGACTAATAAGGCTCGTCATGATTTGGCATTTACCGAAAAACTTTATGGAGAAGCAAAGGCCAGTTATGAGTCTGCCCAGAAGAAATACGCAAATTTTGTAGATGCAAACCAGAATATAATATTGCTGAGTTATCGCGCAGAGCAAGAGCGTTTACAGAATGAAATGAATTTAGCCTATCAAGTATATACACAAGTGTCTCAACAATTGCAGATGGCAAGAGCTAAGGTGCAGGAGATTACACCGGTATATACGGTTGTCCAGCCGGCTACGGTACCTTTGAAGCCTGCAAAGCCCAATAAATTGATGATTTTGATCGGCTTCATGTTCTTGGCAGGTGTCGGCAGTGTGGGATGGATATTATTTGTAAAAGATTTATTAAAGGGATGGAAAAAGCAAACAATATGATGACGGATAATGATATGATGTGCTGGCATGCATTGTACACAGCACCCAAGTCTGAACATAAGTTGATGCAGCGTTTGAATGCTGCGGGATATACTACATATTGCCCGATGCAGGCTGTGTTTGTAAAATGGAAAGGGCATACCCGGAAGGTGATTACTCCTCTTTTTTCCGGATGTTTGTTTGTTGCCGGTAATGTGTCGGAAGTTACCTCATTGGCTTCCTTGCAGAAGGCTGCTATATTAGTAAATAATGAAGGAAAAAGTTTGTCTATTGAGGCGTGCAAAGCAGAACTTCCTGCCAAGTTTGCCCAATTGCTGAAGTTATGATGAAGCTGATAACAGAAGAGCTGCTGGATACCGTTACTTCACGAGCTAAGGAGAACTCCCGTTTACGTATGAATTATAATTTTCATGCGTCTATGGATGCTCCTATTCATCGGTTGCTGAATGCTTTGGAACCGGGAACTTATCTTCCTCCTCACCGTCATACAGATAAGGAAGAAACTTATCTGGTTTTGCGTGGAAGTCTGCTGGCATTTTTTTATGATGATGCCGGTAATGTAACAGATAAGGTATGCCTCAATCCTTCGGAAGGTAAATATGGTCTGGAGATTCCTTCTAATACATGGCATAGTATTATTGCCTTGGAGTCAGGTACTGTTATTTTTGAAATTAAAAAAGGCCCATATCAGCCTCTACCCTCAGAGGATTTGGCTTCGTGGGCTCCTCAGGCTTCTGATGTGGAGGGAATAAAGGCTTTTATGAAGCGGATGTTGGAGCTTTAACATTTTCCCCGATAAACCCATAAGAAAGCCTCCCGATATATTTTATTGTATACCGGGAGGCTTCTTTATGTACCATGTTATTAGTCAAACAGGCTCTTGAACTTTTTGAATATTTTCTCTTTAATCGAAGTGTTCGGCTTGAAGTTATCCGATTCTTCCATCTCCTCCAATGCTCTCTTCTCATCCTTGCTCAGCGTTTCGGGTACATATACGCTGACATTTACCAGCAAATCTCCCGTGCCGTACCCGTTCACGTTGGGTAAACCTTTGCCGCGCAGGCGGAGTACTTTTCCCGGTTGCGTACCTGAGTCAATTTTTACTTTCACCTTTCCATCAATCGTGGGAATTTCTACCGCACCACCCAAGGCTGCTGTCGGGAAGCTGAGGAGCAGGTTGTAAATCAAGTCATTTTCATCGCGTATCAGGTTCGGGTCTTGCTCTTCCTCTACAAGAATCAGCAGGTCTCCCGGCACGCCGTTGTGCTTGCCTGCGTTTCCTTTTCCTCCCATAGAGAGTTGCATACCTTCTGCAACGCCTTTCGGAATTTTTACGGTTACTACTTCTTCACCGTATACAATGCCTTCACCGGCACACTCCTTACACTTGTTCTTGATGATTTTGCCCTCACCGCCACATGTCGGGCAGGTGGTTCTTGTCTGCATGGTGCCGAGTATGGTTTGCTGGTTACGGATTACCGTGCCGCTGCCGTTACAAGTCGGGCAGGTCTCTGAACCACCGTCACCTTCGGCTCCCGTACCATGACAGTGGGTACAAGGCACGTATTTCTTCAGTTTGAATTTCTTTTCCACGCCGGTAGAGATTTCCTTGAGGTTCAGTTTCACCTTGACACGCAGGTCCGAACCACGGTAACGGCGTTGTTGTTGTGCTCCACCGCCTCCGCCGAAACCTCCAAAACCGCCGAAACCTCCACTGTGTCCGCCAAAGATGTCACCGAACATGGAGAAGATGTCGTCCATGGACATGCCTCCACTGAAGCCGCCGAACGGACCACCATTACCGGCGGCACCACCCAGTCCGGCATGACCAAACTGATCGTAGCGGGCACGCTTGTCCGGATTGCTTAGTACGTCGTATGCCTCTGCCGCTTCCTTGAATTTCTCTTCGGCTGTTTTGTCGCCCGGATTCTTGTCCGGATGATATTGGATGGCTTTCTTGCGATAGGCTTTCTTTATTTCTTCTACCGTTGCTGTCTTTTCGACTTCCAATACTTCGTAGTAATCTCTTTTTTCCATACAGTTTTATGTTATTCTCCGACTACCACTTTGGCATGACGGATCACTTTGTCGTTTAGGATGTAACCGGTTTGTACACAGTCCAGAATTTTGCCTTTCAGTGCTTCATTGGGTGCCGGAATCACGGCGATGGCTTCGTGATAGTCTGTATCGAGCGGTTGTTCCTTTGTCTCTATTACCTTAACGCCGTTTTGTCCCAATACAGACATGAACTTGTTGTAGATAAGTTCAACGCCTTCTTTTACGGCGGCTACGTCGGTGGCTGTCTCCATGTTTTTGAGGGCGCGTTCAAAGTCATCCACAATGGGTAGGATACTGCTGATACTCTTTTCACCACCGTTCAGGATGAGTTCTGCTTTCTCCTTCATGGTACGTTTGCGGTAATTGTCAAACTCGGCAGACAAGCGCAGGTATTTGTCCTTCTGCTCTTCAATCTGTTCATTGGCCTTTTCCAGTTCCTGGGCGAGCTTTTCTTCTTCTGTCAGGGGAGCTTCGTTTTCTTGTGAAGTTTCTTGTCCGACAGTTTCTTCGTCACATTCGTTAGGAGTAGCTTGAGTTTTCAGCTCCTCTTCCTGGTTGTTTTCTTTTTCTTTCGGATTCATATTGTTATGCTTATTATTCTTGTAAAATGATTTAGCTTTCATTGCTGTTAAGGGTTTAAGTTAATACGATATTAGTGCTCCAGCAAAAACTTTGCCAAAACGGATATTTTTGCCGAAAACGCTGCAAAGGTAATACTTTTATGTCAGATTGACAGCGCTTCTCTGTGTCTATTCATGGAAAAATAACTATCTTTGCACTCGCAATTCGCAGACTAATAGGTATTAAATAGTAAATTGTAAATAAATAAATCGTAAATATAAAGATGATTACAGTCTCTAATGTCTCAGTACAGTTTGGTAAAAGAGTGTTGTTCAATGACGTAAACTTGAAGTTTACAAGTGGTAACTGTTATGGTATCATCGGTGCCAACGGCGCCGGAAAATCTACTTTCCTGAAAACGATTTCCGGGGAGCTGGACCCTACGACGGGCTCCATCATGCTGGCTCCGGGAGAGCGTCTTTCCGTTTTGAGCCAGGACCACTTCAAGTGGGATGCTTTTACGGTGATGGACACGGTGATGATGGGACACACGGTGTTGTGGGATATCATGAAGCAGCGTGAAGTGCTGTATGCCAAAGAGGATTTCACAGACGAGGATGGGCTGAAGGTTTCCGAATTGGAAGAGAAATTTGCCGAGTTGGACGGCTGGAATGCCGAAAGCGATGCTGCCGCCTTGTTGAGTGGTTTGGGTATCAAGGAAGACAAGCATTATCTGTTGATGGGTGAGTTGAACAACAAAGAAAAGGTGCGTGTCATGCTGGCGCAAGCTCTCTATGGAAATCCTGATAACTTGCTGCTGGACGAGCCTACCAATGACTTGGATATGGAGACCGTGACTTGGCTGGAAGAGTACCTCTCCAACTTTGAGCATACGGTGCTGGTGGTAAGCCACGACCGTCACTTCCTCGACTCCGTTTGTACGCATACGGTGGACATCGACTACGGAAAGATTAACCTCTTTGCCGGTAACTATAGCTTCTGGTACGAGTCCAGCCAGCTGGCGCTCCGTCAGCAGCAGAACCAGAAGGCAAAGGCCGAGGAGAAGAAGAAAGAGCTGGAAGAGTTTATCCGCCGATTCAGTGCCAATGTGGCAAAGAGCAAGCAGACTACCAGCCGCAAGAAGATGTTGGAGAAACTGAATGTAGAAGAAATCAAGCCGTCATCACGTAAGTATCCGGGCATCATCTTTACGCCCGAACGCGAACCGGGTAATCAGATTCTGGAAGTTTCCGGTTTGACGAAAACGCTGGAAGATGGTACGGTGCTGTTCCGCGACGTCAACTTCAACGTAGAGAAGGGAGACAAGATTGTATTCCTTTCGCACGACCCGCGTGCCATGACCGCCCTGTTCGAGATTATCAACGAGAATATGAAACCGGATGCAGGTACTTTCAACTGGGGTGTGACTATCACCACCGCTTACCTGCCGCTGGACAATACTGCATTCTTTAATACAGACCTGAATCTGGTGGACTGGTTGAGCCAGTTCGGTGAAGGCAATGAAGTCTATATGAAGAGCTTCCTGGGACGTATGCTGTTCTCCGGCGAGGAGGTGCTGAAGAAAGCAAGCGTATTGTCGGGAGGTGAGAAGATGCGTTGCATGATTGCACGTATGCAGCTGCGCAATGCCAATTGCTTGATTCTGGATACACCTACCAATCACCTCGACTTGGAGTCTATCCAGGCATTCAACAATAATCTAAAGACCTATAAAGGCAATATCCTTTTCTCATCCCACGACCACGAGTTCATTCAGACGGTTGCCAACCGTATCATCGAATTGACTCCGAACGGTATTATCGACAAGATGATGGAGTATGACGAATACATCACTTCAGACCACATCAAGGAGTTGCGTGCACGTATGTACGCAACAAAGTGATAACGGAAGCTAAGGACTAAATAAGCATATTTTAAATCGTTCCATCATGATGGAACGATTCTTCTTTCATATCTTTTTGGTTTAATAAAGGCTTGTGCGATATTGAAAAAAAGAAGAAGGTGTGTTAGAATGATTTTTAGCTATCATTCTGACACACCTTCTTTTGCTATTAAAAGAGTCTCTTTGTTCTTATTAAGGCGGGGAATAGTCTGAGTTATTGTTTCTCCTTATATATAATTTTGCCTTGGCTTTCGCCGAAAAGGTTGTCGCCTAGCGTGGTAATCTTATTCCCCGTGGCAAGCACATAGCGCAGGTTGTCGCATCCCATAAATGCTCCGTACTCAATGGCGGTTACACTGGCAGGAAGCACCAGCGTGCCGCACAAACGGCCGCAGCCACTGAATGCACGCTGTCCAATGCTTCTAAGCTCTTGCGGGAGCCGTACGTTCAGCAGATACTTCTTTTGGGTGAAAGTATAGTCGGGAATTGCAGTGGCATTACTGTTGGTCATGTCGATGGAAACCAGATTGGGCATATAGTCGCGTATCAATGTGAAGTCGGCTTCGTCCATTTTTCCTTCAACGGTCAGAAAGTTAACGTCTTTGGGCTGAAATCCGGCTCTTAACAGTTCGCTGGCAAGGCTGCCCATTTTACCAATCTGCACATTTACTGTCAGTGGTTCTCCTTCAATGAATGCAAAGGTTTCCCATTTCTTTTTGGTACGATAGGAGTCACTGCATCCCAATGGAACAAATATGGCTGTAACGCTATCGGCCAATGCTTCGGACAACAGATTGGGAGCCGTTTTCTTCCGTATCTGGCATATCTTGAGATTTTTGCATCCCTTAAAGGCAGCATCTTCGATGTTCTTGGTCTTGTCGGAAAGGATAATCCTGGTCAGCGTCTCCTTACCTACAAATGTACTGTCGTCCATTTGCTTGCAGAAGGCATATGCCGGAATGCAATTGGCAGGATATACATAAAAACGGTTTGGATAAGTCCCGTTCTTGCCTGCATACATGCTGATGGAGGCATTGGAAATGTCCAGCAGTTGCAGGTTTTTGAATTCATCCCGTAGATGCCTGAAATCTACGGCATTCAGCTTGCCCTGCAGGGTCAGTTGGGTGATTTCATTGGCTTCCGCTTCTGTCATCAGTTCCACCAGGGTGCCAGGTTTGGCCACGTAGTATCTTTTGGATTTTTGTGCCGAGGCATTCAGCATTAACGCCAGTCCGGCAACGGCTAAAAGTATTTTTCTTAGTTTCATGTTTGTCGATTCCAGATTGATTTTTCAAATATAAGAAGAAACCGGCAGGAATACATGAAGTTTTTTCTTTTTATTATTATTTTTGTCGGATATTAATCAAAATGAGATACAAATGGAGACGGAAGAAACAGTGAAGGAAGAGTGTGTTGCTATGAGTAAAACAAAACGTATTTGGCTGGCATTCGTTGATATAGTACTGTTTACTGTACTTTTTATGATTTTTCTGTTTTTGTTTGCCATACCTTTTGCGATTGCTTTCCCTGAGTTGAAGACACAAGCTGGTGGGATGAGCGTCTATTTAATGATGTTGAATGAAGTCTTGATGTTGGCCAGTGGGCTTATTGCCGCTTGTATGGTGCTGGGCTTTAGGAAGCTTCCTTTTTCGGGCTTGGGCTTGTCTTTGAAGGGATGGGGTAGAAGCCTGCTGAACGGAGCTTTGTTTGTCGTGTTCTTGTATGCAGTTGGTTTTGGCTTGTCTTTATTGTTGGGGGCTGTGGAAGTGGCAGGGGTCTTGTTTTCTCCCATTTCGTTGTTGTCGAGTCTTTTGCTTTATTTTTTAGTGGCAGTTACGGAAGAAGTTATTGGACGCGGTTTCATTTTAGGGCGTATGCTGGATGGAGGCGTCAATAAGTTTGTGGCATTGCTTATCTCTGCGGTGTTATTTTCGTTGATGCATCTTTTCAATCCCAGCTTTGCCTTCGTCCCGTTTTTGAATATCATGCTGGCGGGTTGTTTCTTGGGAGCTTCCTATATATACACGCGCAACCTCTGTTTCCCCATTGCCTTGCATTGGTTCTGGAACTGGATTCAAGGTTCTGTTTTGGGATATAAAGTCAGTGGAAATGAATTTAGCAATGAGAATCTGCTGATTCTTCACTTTCCGGAAGAAAATCTGATAAATGGAGGAACTTTCGGGTTCGAAGGCTCTATTCTGTGTTCACTACTTTTAGTGCTTGGTACAGTAATTATCTTAAGACACTATTATAAGGGATTAGGGATTAATGATTAGGGATTAATGATTAATGATTAATACGGAAACCATTAACCACTAATCATTAATCCCTAATCATTAATCCCTAATTCTGTTCCACTCCTTTCATTGTCAGCTGTATGCGTTTCCGGTCCATATCTATGCTGAGTACCTTTACGCGTATATGTTGATGAATGGACACTACTTCATTAGGGTCTGATATGAATCTGTCGGCGAGTTGGGAGAGGTGTACCAGTCCGTTTTCCTTGATGCCTATGTCGACAAATGCGCCGAAGTTGGTGATGTTTCCTACGATGCCGGGCAATTCCATGCCTTCGCGCAGGTCGTTGATGGTGCGCACGTTCTTGTCAAATTCAAATATCTTTATCGGTCCGCGTGGGTCACGTCCGGGCTTGTCCAGCTCTTGCAGGATGTCTTTCAGTGTCGGCATGCCCACGGTGGGGGAGAGGTAGCGTTCGGGATTAATCTTCAGACGCAGCTCCCGGCTGGCTATCAGCTCGGCTACGCTGCAACCCAAGTCCTTTGCCATTTGTTCTACGATACAATAGCTTTCCGGGTGTACGGCAGTATTGTCCAGCGGATTCTTTGCCTGCGGAATGCGTAGGAAGCCGGCACATTGCTCAAACGCCTTGGCACCCATACGAGGTACTTTCATCAGTTCCTTGCGCGAGGTGAAGGCACCGTTTTCGGCACGATAGTTCACAATGTTCTGTGCCAGTTGCGGCCCCAATCCCGAGATGTAGGTCAGTAGATGGCTGCTTGCGGTGTTCAGGTTGACACCTACCAAGTTTACACAGTTTTCTACGGTCTGGTCCAGTGATTTTTTCAGCTTGGTTTGGTCCACGTCATGCTGGTATTGCCCCACACCAATAGATTTCGGGTCAATCTTTACCAACTCTGCCAGCGGGTCCATCAGTCGTCTGCCTATGGACACAGCACCGCGTACGGTGACGTCGTAGTCGGGAAACTCGTCCCGTGCAATTTTAGAGGCCGAATAGATGGAAGCTCCCTGCTCGCTGACGATGAATATCTGTATGTCACGGTTGAAGCGCTGATGTTTCAAGAACTCCTCCGTCTCGCGGCTGGCAGTTCCGTTACCTATGGCTACGGCATCTATCTTATAAGACTCTATCATCATTTGCAGCTTGGCAAATGCCTCTTTTTGCTTGCTGACCGGAGGGTGGGGGTAGATGTTCTCATTGTGGAGCAGATTTCCTTGTGCATCGAGGCACACAACTTTACAACCCGTACGAAATCCGGGGTCTATACCCATCACACGCTTTTGCCCCAGTGGTGAAGCCAGCAACAACTGACGGAGATTTTCGGCAAATACCTTGATGGCTTCCTCGTCGGCACGCTCTTTGCTTTGCGTGGCAAATTCCGTCTCTATGGATGGCTTCAATAGGCGTTTGTAGGAATCCTGCACGGCTTCTGCCACTTGCTGTCCGCAGGCGTTGTTGCTTCGCACGAATTGGCGTTCCAGCCGTTCCACGCACTCCTCATCGTCCGGGCTGATGCTGACTTTCAGCAGGCCTTCCGCTTCGGCACGCCGGATGGCGAGCAGGCGGTGGGAGCTGCATCGCTTCAACGATTCGGAGCAGTCGAAGTAGTCACGGTATTTGGTCGCTTCCTCTTCTTTGCCTTTCACCACTTTGGCGGTCAGTATGCCTTGGCGGGCAAATGCGTTTCGCACGCTGTTTCGGGCACGTTCGTCTTCGCTAACATGCTCGGCTATGATGTCACGGGCACCTTTCAGTGCATCTTCCACGTTCTTCACGTCTCCTTTCACATAACCGGCGGCGCGTTCCTCCGGATGGGGCTCACGTTGCAGCATCAGCAGGGTGGCGAGGGGTTCCAGTCCTTTTTGGCGGGCTGCTTCGGCACGTGTTTTCCGTTTGGGCTTGTAGGGGAGGTAGATGTCCTCCAGTAGGGTATTGTCCCAAGTCTCCTCGATACGTTTCTGAAGTTCGGTGGTCAGTTTACCTTGTTCCTGTATGGTGTTCAGGATGGTTTCTTTACGTTTGGCGATTTCGTTCAGCTTTTCGTAGTGGGTCTTTATGGATTCAATCTGCACTTCGTCCAGTCCTCCCGTCACTTCCTTTCGGTAGCGGCTGATGAAGGGGATGGTGGCACCATCGTTCAGCAATCCGAGGGTCTGTACTATTTGTTTCTCTGATATGCCGAGGGCGGCAGATATCATGCGGTGGAAATGTTGTATCATCGGTTCTCTCTTTTTATAATGGATGCCAAAAGTACGAAAAACAATCGTCGTACGAAAATAAACCCCATATTCTTGGAAAAATCATTTATTATTGCGAAGTTTGTCAACTATAACGAACTAATAAACAATAAATATGGAAGAAGCTAAAGGTCAATCGATTTTAGATAAAATGCTCACTACATTTATCAATACGTTAGTGAAAGCAGCCGAAAATGAGGCTCAAACACATTTCGGCAAAAACCTTGAGGAGGTATTGAAGCATTTCATGGCAAAAGTGAATAGCGATTTTGAAAAACAATGCCTGCTTTGGTATTTTACAAAAAAAGGTCAAACTATGACCGTGTCGTCAGAAGTCTTTGAGCGGATTGCGAAAGCGGCTGTTGCCTCGCGTGCGGCAAGCGAGAAGCTGTTTCATGGCCCACAGAAGGTAATCATTAAAGGAAAGGTCTATTATTCCCAAACCATTTCTTTCTATGAGAATGATGAATTTGATTATGCCTTGGGCTGTGCGACAATCTTCTTTGATGAGGAGGGCGTTCCCGTAGGCCTGAAGGATATTTATGACTTTAACGAAGCAAAACATCGTGATACCAATGCCGAGAGTGACACCACATTTATGGCTAAATTTGAAAAAGCAAATTTAGCAAAGTCCTACGCCATACTTTATGGCATTAATGACTACAAACTTAATGACTGATGTGTCTCGTGCCATATCGTCATGTATCATAGCATTATTCTGCTGTCTGTTACCGGTGTTCTCTATCACAGGAGAACATCCGGTACTGATTATCAGTTCCTATAATCCGGATGCCGGCCGTACTTCCGGCAACATCTCAGACTTTATGGAGGAGTTCCAACGCCTGGGCGGGACAAACACCATCGCATTGGAAAACATGAACTGCAAAAGCTTCTCCGAATCTCCCCTTTGGGAACGGAGGATGGTGGAGCTATTGTCCAAATACCAGGGCGATAACAGTCCGGCGCTGACCGTCCTTATTGGGCAGGAGGCTTGGGCTGCCTATCTTTCTCTGCCCGACTCTATACGCGGCAATACTCCGGTCGTAAGTGCATTGTCCAGCCGTAACGCCATATTGTTGCCGGGCGATACGGTCGACTTAAAGACCTGGATGCCCGAATCCGTCGACTTCTTCACGGATTTCCCCAGTTCGCCTATCAAGGCTGGCTTCGTTTATGAGTATGATGTGGAGGCCAACATCAATATGATAAAGCAGATGTATCCCGGCACCAAGAATATCGCTTTTGTCTCAGACAACAGTTATGGCGGCGTTGCCATGCAAGCCTATGTAGTGAAGGAGATGCAGAAGTTTCCGGAACTCAACCTGATTCTGCTGGACGGACGCGTCCATACCATATATACCATTTGTGACAGATTGCATGAGTTACCGGAAAATACAGCTATATTGATGGGGACATGGCGTGTGGACATGAACGATGGTTACTTCATGCGGAATGCAACCTACGCCATGATGGAAGCAGCTCCCACTTTGCCCACTTTCTCGCTCAGTTCCGTAGGCTTGGGATATTGGGCTGTGGCAGGTGTCGTTCCTGCCTACCGTGCTTTGGGCAAGGAGATGGCAAGACAGTCCTACCGCCTGCTGACCACCCCTCAGGATAGTGAGACCCATATGGAAATCATTCCGAATGAGACCATACTGGACGGTAAACTTGTGAAGGAAAAGAAACTGAATATCACCGGCCTTCCGCAGCCGGTAAAGATGCTGAACGTAACCCCTTCTTTCTACGAACAGTACAAGTATCATATCTGGTCTGTCGGTGCTGTTCTGTTGGTGCTGTTGGGCGGTTTGTTCGTTTCCCTTTACTTTTATTATCATACAAAGAAGTTGAAGGATGAACTGGAGGTATCCGAGGGTGCCTTGCGCGAAGCAAAAGACCGTGCCGAAGAATCCAGCCGTCTGAAGAGTGCTTTCCTTGCCAATATGAGCCACGAAATCCGTACTCCATTGAATGCGATTGTGGGCTTCTCGGACGTGCTGTCTGCCGGAGGAGCCTCGGAAGAAGAACAGCGTGGCTATTTCGAGATTATTAGGACCAACTCTGATTTGCTGCTTCGGTTGATTAATGACATATTGGATGTGTCCCGTTTGGAGGCCGACCGCGTCATCCTTTCTTTGGAGAGTTGCAATGTAGTGCAGATATGCCAGCAGGTAGTAGCTTCCGTGGCCCAGGCACGCAGGTCGACCAATCAATTCTTATTTGAGTGTGAACGTGAGGTAGTGGAGATGCGGACGGATGTGCAGCGTTTACAGCAGGTTGTGATAAATCTGCTTTCCAATGCGGACAAGTTTACAAAAGAAGGTACGATAACCTTGAAGCTGGAGCTGGATACGGCGGGGAATGTTGCAGTATTCTCGGTGACTGACACCGGTTGCGGCATTCCATTGGACAAACAGAAACGGGTGTTCGAACGTTTCGAGAAGCTGAACGAATATGTGCAGGGAACCGGCTTGGGCTTGTCCATCTGTAAGCTGACCGTTGAGAAGTGGGGCGGCGAGATTTGGATAGATCCTGCCTATACGGATGGAGCACGGTTTATGTTTACCCATCCTATGAACTTATAAGAACCGACAAGAAATAAGGAAATATGAAAAGATTTAGTTGTTTTTTTATCTGGATTTTTGTCCTGACAAGCATACTGCTTGCGCAGGAAAGAGAGGTGAAACTGAAAGTCGTACAGACCAGTGATATACACGGAAACTACTATCCCTACGACTTTATACGCCGCCGGGAGGCAACCGGCAGTCTGGCACGTGTGCATGCTTTGGTGCAAAAAGAACGTGAGGCTTATGGCAAAAATCTGATTCTCTTGGACAATGGTGACATTCTGCAGGGACAGCCCACAGCCTATTATTATAATTACATAGATACCGTTGCCCCTCATCTGGCAGCGGAGATGATGAATTTCATGGGGTATAATGCCGGCAATATGGGTAACCATGACGTAGAGACCGGCCGTACCGTTTTCGACCGTTGGGCAGGTGACTGCCGTTTTCCGATATTGGGTGCCAATATTGTGGATACTGCTACCGGAGAAACCCATTTCAAACCCTATGAGGTGCTGGAACGTGACGGAGTGAAAATTGTGGTTCTCGGTATGATAACTCCTGCCATCCCCGTGTGGCTTTCAGAGAATCTGTGGAAAGGGCTGCGTTTCGACGATATGGAGGAGACTGCCCGCAAATGGATGAAGATTATCCGTGAGCAGGAAAAGCCTGATTTGGTTATCGGTATGTTCCATGCCGGCCAGGATGCCCAGCTGATGGGAGGCAAGTATCGCGAAAACGCTTCCGTAGAAGTGGCGTGCAACGTGCCGGGATTCGATATTGTCCTAATGGGGCACGACCATGCGCGCGAATGCAAGAGGGTGTGCAACATAGCCGGTGACTCGGTACTGGTGATGGACCCTGCCAGCAACGGTGCCGTTGTGAGTAATGTGGATATAACCTTGAAATTGCGTGACGGCAAGGTTGTTGGCAAGAAGATAGACGGCATACTGTCCGATACGAAAGACTACGGCATCAGCGAAGAGTTCATGCAACGCTTTGCCCCCGAAAATGAAGCTGTGCAGAATTTTGTTTCCAAGAAAATTGGTTCTTTTACCGAGACTATCTCCACACGTCCTGCTTATTTCGGTTCTTCCGCTTTTATAGACCTTATCCACGAATTGCAGTTGGCAATCAGCGGAGCGGATATTTCTTTTGCGGCTCCTTTGTCCTATGATACGGAAATCCGTAAAGGAGACATTTTTGTGAACGATATGTTCAATCTGTATAAGTACGAAAATATGCTTTACACCATGCGTCTGACGGGGAAGGAGATACGCGATGCCTTGGAGATGTCGTATGATTTGTGGACCAATCGGATGAAGTCTCCGGACGACCATATCCTTCTCTTCCGTGAGAAGCGCCGCGAAGGTGCTACGGATAGGGCCTCATTCAAGAATTTCAGCTTCAACTTCGATTCTGCGGCGGGTATTATCTACACGGTGGATGTGACCAAGCCGGATGGGGAGAAGGTAACCATTCTCAGCATGGCAGACGGTACCCCGTTCGATATGGATAAAATGTATAAGGTAGCGGTGAATTCTTATCGCGGAAACGGTGGCGGCGAATTGCTGACAAAGGGTTCCGGCATCTCGCAGGATGAATTGAAGGAGCGCATCATCCACTCTACGGATAAGGACTTACGCTATTATCTGATGCAGTACATCGAGCGAAAGAAGGTGATTGAACCGCGTGCGCTGAATCAGTGGAAGTTCATTCCCGAAGAATGGGCGGCTCCGGCTTCCAAGCGTGATTATGAGTTCTTGTTTGGCAAAGTTAAAGAATAATTCACTATCTTTGCGGCTCAGAATCTATAGTATAAGTTTTTGGACGTGAAGCAGAAGAAAAAAATTATAGGCGCATTGAGCTTGCTGGTACTGTTTATCATGTACCAGGCAAGCATCACCGCGTTCACTCACGTCCATTATGTGAATGGGGTGATGATAACGCACTCGCACCCTTTTCATGGCACACACTCTCACTCCCAGACTTCCCTTCTGGTCATCGGGCATTTGTCGGCATTCTGCTCTTCCGGGGCGGATGTGTATGAGGTTCAGCACCCGATGCGTCCTTTGCTGGCCATGCTCAGAGCCAAACCGGCAACGCCTACTGTTAAGGGGGAAGTTATACGTACCCTTTCCCTTCGCGCTCCTCCCGCTCTTTTTTCATAGTCATTAGGTTTAAAAACGCCTGGATTTTTTGTATGTAGATACCAGGCTTTTTAGTCTCGAATGTCTGGCATTTCAGTGAACGAAGTGCGGCATCTCGGATGATTATCTTTTTTCAGACTTGAATTATTTTTTTTATTTAGAGCGCTAATTTGATGAAACAATACATTTTGGCGTTGGTACTTGCAGTGGTAAGTGCCAGCGTAGCTTTTGCCGTAAATCCTATAAAAGAAGGCAATATGATTTCCGGCCATGTGATAGTGAAAGGTACGGAGGAAAATATACCGTATGCCACGGTTTTGATTATCGGCAGTGGTCAGGGAACGGTTTCCAATGAAGAAGGACAATTTGAGTTCCGCAAGCTTCCGGCGGGAAAATACAAGCTCCGTGTGTCGGCAGTGGGCTACAAGACCCAAGAGAAGGAAGTGACGGTGAGCAAGGACTTTACTGCCGTCATACATTTCCCGATGGAAGAGGAGAGTTTCATGACCGATGAAGTGGTGGTATCCGCCAACCGCAACGAGGTAAGCCGCAAGGCAGCTCCGGTAGTTGTAAATGTGATGAGTACCAAATTGTTCGAGATGGTCAACTCCACCGACCTTGCCAAGACACTGAACTACCAGTCGGGCCTGCGCGTGGAGAACAACTGCCAGAACTGCGGCTTCCCCCAGGTGCGCATCAATGGCTTGGAAGGTCCGTATTCGCAGATATTGATAAACAGCCGTCCCATCATCAGTGCATTGAGCGGTGTGTACGGATTGGAGCAAATCCCCGTGAACATGATTGAACGGGTAGAAGTGGTGCGTGGCGGAGGCTCTGCCCTGTTTGGCGCCAATGCTGTGGGAGGAACTATCAATATTATAACCAAAGACCCCATCAACAATTCCTTCCAGGTATCGAGCATGTTCTCCAATATGGACGGCAAGTCCTGGGAGCAATATATGGGTGGCAATGTGTCGCTGGTTGCCAAAGATAACTCTTACGGCATTGCCTTTTATGAGAGTTACCGCAACCGTAACCCCTACGACCGCGATGGCGATGGCTTTTCCGAGCTGGGCAAGCTGAACATGAATACCTTCGGTTTCCGCGCCTATTACCGTCCTACGCATTTCAGCCGCATCAATCTGGAATACCATACCACTAACGAACTTCGTCGTGGAGGTAATAAATTTGATTTGCAGCCGCATGAGACGGACATCACCGAGCAGACCAAGCATATCATCAATAGCGGAGGCGTGAGCTATGATTTGTTCTGGAAAGAGTACAAACATAAGATTTCAGCTTACACCTCCATCCAGCACACCGACCGCAACAGTTACTATGGTGCCCAAAAGGACATGAATGCTTACGGCAAGACGAAAGACCTGACTTGGGTTGCCGGTAGCATGTATGTGGGCAATATGGACAACTGCTTCTTTGCTCCCGCCACCTTCACCGGCGGACTGGAATATCAGAACAACTCCCTGCACGACGTCATGACCGGCTATCATCGTGACATGGAGCAGGATGTCCGCATTGCCAGCGCTTTCGTACAGAATGAGTGGAAAATGAATGTACTGACCATGTTGGTTGGCGCCCGCCTGGACAAGCACAACCTGATAGACAAGCTTATTTTCAGCCCCCGCGTCAACCTGCTCTACAAGCCGACAGATGATTTTCAGGCACGCTTGACTTATTCTACCGGTTTCCGTGCTCCGCAGGCATACGATGAGGACTTGCACGTGACGGCAGTAGGCGGCAAGGGAGTCCAAATCAAACTCGCCGATAACCTGAGTGAAGAACGCTCCAACAGTTACAGCGGTTCGGTGGACTGGACTGCCCATCTGGGTCACTGGCAGGCAAACATCCTGGTGGAAGGTTTCTATACAGACCTGCGCCACGTCTTTGTGCTCGAAGATATCGGCAAGAACGAAGTAGGGGATGTCATCAAGGAGCGCCGCAACGGAAACGGTGCACGCGTATATGGTGCCAATCTGGATGTAAAGATTGCCCATGGCAAGGAGGCGCAGTTCCAGCTCGGATTTACGGCACAGCGCAGCCGCTATACCCATGAGGAAGCCTGGACGAAGGTGGACGGAGAAGACCTTACCACCAAGCGCATGCCCCGTACACCTGATTATTACGGGTACTTCACTTTCTCCTCCGCACCGGTAAAGAATTTTGATTTCTCTCTTTCCGGTACCTATACGGGAAAGATGATTGTTCCGCACTACGCACCGGAAGATGCTCCCGAGGGTGCCTTCTGTAATATCACTTCAGACCGCATGGAGCATACTCCCCAATTCCTGGACCTGAATGTGAAGCTGAACTACACCTTTGTGCTTCACGACCATATCAAACTCCAGTTGAACACGGGTGTACAGAACATCTTCAACAGTTTCCAGAAAGACCTGGATAAAGGGGAATTCCGCGATGCGGGTTATTTCTACGGACCGACGCAGCCGAGAACCTTCTTTATCGGTTTCAAGATAATGAACTAAAAGTTTCCATTTAAGAATTTTTAGAGCTAAATTCCGCAAAATAGTCCTACATTTGTCGCCAAAGCACAAAAACCATGGATACTAAGAGAATACGGAATGTAGACATTTCCCAGATACATCATTTGCCGATGATTGATTTCATCGGCAATGATTTTGCTATTTTTAATGATATCAAGGACATGCCTTTGAGCTCTTATCCCACCCGTTTGAATGCTGCTTGCCTGACTGTCTGCTTGAAAGGGTGGTGCAAACTGGAACTCAACCTGCAGCAATGTGAAATGCGGGAAGGTATGTTGGGTATTATTCTTCCCGACCAGATTGTTCTGCAACGCGAGCGTTCCGATGATTTTTCCGGTCTTTTCATTGCCGTCTCAAGGGATTTTATGGATATGGTGATACCTACTATGCAACAGCTTTTCCCTATGTTTTTCATGATTAAGGAGCGGCCCTTCGTTCACATCACTCCGGAGGAATCCCAATCGTTTCAGGAGTATCACTCTTTTCTTTGGAGCAAGGTGAAGCTGAAAGACAATCCTTTCCGTAAGGAAATCACTCAGGGGTTGCTGTTGGCCCTTTTTTATGAGATATATAATATCTATCAAGGACATGTCATCCAGGAACGCATTCCCAAAAGCAGGAAGGAAGACTTGTTCGAGCGCTTTATCCGTGCTATTTCCGAGTCCTATAAGGAAGAGCGCAGTGTGTCCTACTATGCTGATAAGATGTTCCTCACTGCCAAGCACCTTTCCACCGTAGTGAAGGAAATCAGCGGAAAGACGGCGGGCGAATGGATTGACAGTCTCGTCGTTTTGGAAGCCAAAGCCTTGTTGAAGTCTTCCGAGCTGAGCATTCAGGAAATTGCAGACGAGCTGCACTTTGCCAACCAGTCGTTCTTTGGCAAGTATTTCAAGCATCACACCGGTATGTCACCTAAAGAATATCGCCGGCAATAGGTTCAATGTGACGGAATAATGTTTATTTTTGCGGTAAAGATTTACCCCCAAAATAAACTATCATGGAAAAAAGAGAAATTGACCTTACTGTTTCCTGCTATGGAAAGGTGAAAGGAGTGAAGTATGACGTTGTCATCCTACCTTGGGGAGCTACGGAGCCCCATAATCTGCATCTGCCTTATCTCACTGATTGTATTCTGCCGCATGATATTGCCGTAGATGCGGCTGCACTGGCTTTGCAGAATTCCGGTGTACGCTGTATGGTGATGCCTCCCGTACCTTTCGGTGCACACAATCCGGGGCAGCGCGAACTTCCGTTCTGCATCCATACCCGCTATTCCACCCAGCAGGCCATTCTGGAAGACATAGTTGCTTCCCTCTATGCACAAGGCATGCGTAAGCTGATTATTCTCAGCGGTCATGGCGGCAACAACTTCAAGGGAATGATTCGTGACCTGGCGTTTGTGTATCCCGATTTTCTGATTATCGCTGCCGACTGGTTCAGCATCGTCCCTCCCAAAGACTACTTTGAGGCTGTTGTCGACGACCATGCCGGCGAGTCTGAGACTTCCGTCATGATGCATTACCATCCCGAGCTGGTGAATCTGGCTGAGGCCGGTGACGGAGAGTCCCAACCGTTTGCCATTCCTTCCTTGAATGAAAAGGTTGGCTGGGCTCCCCGCCATTGGGATAAGGCTACAGTCGACAGCGGGGTAGGGAACCCCAAAAAAGCTTCTGCCGAGAAAGGAGAACGTTATATGAAACCGGTGGTGGAGAAGTTGTCGAAGCTCTTTACGGAAGTCGGTCAAGGAAGTCTGTATTGATGTACTTGGCTTCCGGCTATATATAAAAATAGGCAATAACCGTTGTGGATATTGCCTATTTTTTTAGTGCACCCTAAAAACTAATCTCTTTACTCTTATAAAAACTAATCTTTCTCTATTTCGAGTACAAAATTAGAAGGTTTTTGCGGGTTATGAATTGACATAAGTCAAAAATCTCATTCGGATATTATTTTTTCAAACGTGCCCAAAAGCCCTTCTTTTTCTGCCGGACCGGTTCACTGTTTTCGCGAAACAGTTCTTCGTAGGTCAGCCCGTCATGCACCATGCGGTAGATGCTTCCCCAGTCGGGCAGTCCGCCCAGGTTGCGGTCATCGATAAAGAGATCGGCTTTTACTTTGCGTGAAAAACCGGTGTGTGCGATGTCTTCTTCCGGATAGTCCCGGTTGACGGCATAGAATTCCACACCCCGTTTCCTACACCATTCCACAGCTTCCTCCAGGAGCTTCCCTTCACGTACCGACCATAAAATCAGCCGGTGACGCTCGTTTATCAGCATCTTCAGCGTAGCGGTGGCAAAGGGAATTTCTTCTCCTATCTGGGGATAGCGGTGTTCTACAATGGTACCGTCAAAATCAACGGCTATGGTCATAAATGAATAGCTTTTATTGGTTTCAGACTGTGGAGAAAATTATCCTTGACCGCCTGTGGTGCCGCCGGAGTGCTGGCTGACCGGATTGTTTGAATACTCTTCCTGATGTCCCGTGTAGCTTTTCAGCTCTACTTTTACGTCTTTGCTCTGGTTGCCTACTATTACTTTAAAGGTATATGTTTTCACGCGTACCATGCGCTTGCTGCCATACAGCAGTACATGGTTGCCACTGACACTTGCAGTCAGCTTTTGTTCAATTTCATAAGAACCGTTCGTACCTCCCTCTTCAGTTTCAATGTAGTTGTTGATGTATGTGGCCAGTGCATCGGATGCTCCTGCAGCTTTCAGCGCTTCAGCCGGAGAAACGGTATAGTCCCATCCGTTCTTGATTTTAAGGGTCAGGGTGATGTTTTCCAGCGCATCGTAATCTCTGTTCTCAATCTTGATTACCTCGGCTTTTCCATTCACTTCGTTGTAGCCGTCTGCTACACTGGCGGCAGCTTGTTTGGTAAATTTCACTCTAGGTGAATATTTGCCGGCTATCTTCTCGCCTTGCGGAATGGTAATGATGTAATTGTTATTGTTGAATCCTACGGTTTTAGCAGCGGCTCTGGTTGCAGGTGCCTCGCTGGATTCCACTTCCATGTTTTCCGGATCAAAATAGCCCAGGTTGGCATCAGTCGACGGATTGGGAATGGCAATGATGATATCTTCCTTGGCAACAGCGTCAGCCGGCTCTGTCTTGATGGCTACGTTATTTACAGAAGCCTTTGATGCTTCCGGTTGTGTGGAAGTTGCCGGATTGGCCTCACGTGCCTCTTCAAACACGACGGCTGCAATCTTGGTGTTTTCTTCCGTACCTCCGGTGGGTATGTTGATGGTGGCGGCATTCTCCTTTTCCGGATTTTCTATTTTCGGAGCCTCAATGGTGCTTCCGTCAGCCTCCTGCATCTCGCCGAATTCTATGGTTGTTGACATTTTTACATTTACCACCATCAAGCTGTGGTTGGCTGTTCCATCTGTAAATTCTGCTGTGGCCTCGTAGTCATCATGTCCTTCAGCTGTTACAGTGAGCGTGTAGATGCCGGTTTTGTTCACAGTCAGTGAGTATACGCCTTTTGCATCGGTTGTGGCAGAGTATTCGCCGCTTTTTACGGTGGCTCCTGCCAATGGACCGTTGGCATCGGTAATGGTACCTGCAATGTAGTAGGCAGTTTGACTTCTCAGCGGGTCTTCCACTTCTTCATACTTCTTGTCGTCATCGTGGCAAGATGTAAGGACTGTTGTGCTGAAGGTCATTGCAAACATCAATGCACCTCCTAAAAATAAACTTTTCTTTTTCATAATTTTCGTCATTTGATAAAACTAATCTGTTTAAATTATACTTATTCCGATTTTTCTTTTTGCAGTTCCTTTATAAGGAAATAGCGTATATAGTCCGGCTGGTAGAAGTTGCTGCTCCGGTTTTCGTTAGGGCGTGTTCTGTAACTTTTTCCCAGTTGTTTTTCTATGTACTCTCCATCTGCCACCATGCCGTATGCCCATGCAAAGTAGTCAGCCGGTTTTACTCTGAAGAATCCTTTTTTACTCCATTTTTTCCCCGGCAGGGGGATGGCAAAATGAAATCCTCCGTTTATCTCTCTGTCTGTACAAAGGGCATACAAGCCGATGGCATACTCTCCGAAGTGCCGCGTACAGTCTCCTCTCACTCCATAATCACCGTAAATATATCTTCCTGCTTTCAAGTCGAACTGCAAGTTGAGGCGTGGTTCGTAGTACGAAGCATTCAGTGAGGCATTGATACGCTGTTTTCTGCCTATATACCAGCCGTCTTCCCGGGTGATGGCGGAGAAACCGGTGGAGCCTGCCGTTCCGCCCAGTTCCCAACGTCCGTTGTTGGTGCGGTATTTTATTTCCAGTTGTGCACCATATCTGTTGTTGGTGAAGTTACCCACCGTCATTTTCCCGAAGATGTTGTGCCTGAAGCGTACATCCTGCGATAGAGCTATGATTCCCGGTCTTATCCGTTTCATCTCTCCACTCAGATTGGTGGCTACGGGCAGTATCACTTGTGCGGTCATTTTCCCACCTTTCCATAGAGCCATTTCCACTGCCGGATTCAGGTTGATGGCATATGTATACAGTTCGTCAAACGTATTGTTCTCCAAAAACAAATCGGGGTATATCACCAAATCCACCTTCCAGGCAGACGGCACTTCTTCCTGACCGGCATTTTTCAATGCCTTCATGGCCGCATCCGTATCTACCGTAATTCCCATTTGCTGATATACTTGTGTCAGGCTAATTTCTCCGTTTCTGTATGCTGCCGTCAGTGTATCCGGCAGATTGATGCAAAGCCTGGGAATCCGGTTTTCCAGTACCACCAATTGCAAATCGCCCTTCGTCTTGCTTCCCAAGCAGGCATCTATGGCTTTGCCCACTCCGGTGTAGGTACTTCTATATACGTTGTTCTCAAAACTTACAGTGGTTACCCCTGGGGTCTGTGCACATCGTATATTTTCCATACCGATGGCTTTCAAGCTCTCTGTCACTTGGGCATCTGCCATTGCAGAAATACCACAGAACCATATTGCCAGTATCCACTTCAAACCGTTTTTTCTCTTGTTCTTCATCTTATTCTCCAATCCCTAATCCTTCATCCCTAATCCCTTATCCCTCTCTTAGTGCAACAACCTGCATTCATACCGTATTCCTCCCGATATGCTGTTGAATTCTCTGGTAAACACATGGATGGAGAAATGCTTCCATAATCTGGCGGCGGCTCCCACATTGAAACCTTCCGAATCATATTCGGCCATGACAGTCATTTCCCGGCAGAAAGCAGGAGAGTAGCTGATGCCTCCGAAAGGACCGTCTTGTATACTGTGTTTGTTCAGTGGCAGGTAATATCCAGCAGTCAGTGTTAGTCGGTCTCCTTTTGCGATGGAGAAGCCTTTGGTCAGTACGCCATATATGGTTGCAAAGTAGTTGGTTCCAGTGTCTTTGAAAGGGTCATTGGTACCTATGACTATTGCCGGATGATATTTTCCTTCCTCTATCGGACGTATACGTGCAGATAAAGAACGGTCTTGCTGGAAATATCCTTTCTTACCGTCATACCGGGTGGTTTTCAATAGCGTACACCGATAACTCAATTCCAGGAAGGATAAGAATGTGATGTTAACGAAATAATTTCCAGTGTTGAAGTTAAACGGTGTCATGCCGTTCGGAAGATAATTGCCGCCCCCCATAAAAGTACCGGTCTCCTGCATATCTGCTGTCGGGATGTTCAGCAGTCCGGTGTTGCCCATGGAATATTGGGCCTGTACTCCCATGCTGCAACCAAGCAGCAGTAGGAGCAGGCACCATTTTCTCATTTTCGTTTTCAGCATGTCTGGGAAGTGTTTTCACCATCCATTTGTGCCCTCATATAGAGCTTCTTCACAAATGCCATGTCATGTGTCACCATGATTTTCACCAGTTCTTCAAAAGAAGTCTTGCGTGGATTCCAACCCAGCAGTGTCTTGGCTTTGGTCGGGTCACCCAGCAGTTGTTCCACTTCGGCAGGACGGAAGTATTTGGGATCCACTTCCACCAGCACTTTACCGGTTTTGGTATCAATGCCCTTTTCATTCACGCCTTCTCCTTCCCAACGTAGTTCCACACCGGTTTCCTTGAAGGCAAGTGTAGTGAAATCACGTACGGTATGATATTCTCCGGTAGCTATGACAAAATCCTCCGGAGTGTCGTGCTGCAGAATCAGCCACATGCACTCCACGTAATCTTTGGCATATCCCCAGTCGCGCAGCGAATTCAAGTTACCCAGATATAACTTGTCCTGATATCCTTGGGCTATACGTGCTGCCGCCAGTGTAATTTTGCGTGTCACGAAGGTTTCTCCGCGCCGTTCGCTTTCGTGGTTGAAGAGAATGCCGTTTACAGCGAACATGCCGTAGCTTTCCCGGTAATTCTTCGTAATCCAGAAGCCGTATTGCTTGGCCACACCATACGGACTGCGTGGGTAGAACGGGGTTGTCTCCTTCTGTGGTACCTCCTGCACCAGACCGAACAGTTCGGAAGTCGAAGCCTGATAGATTTTCGTTTTTTTCTCCAGTCCCAGGATACGTACTGCTTCCAGCATACGCAGGGTGCCTACGGCATCTGCTTCCGCAGTATACTCCGGCACATCGAATGATACTTTCACATGGCTTTGTGCCGCCAGGTTATAGATTTCGTCCGGCTGCACCTGCTGTATGATGCGGATAAGCGAGCTGCTGTCCGTCATGTCCCCGTAGTGCAGGTTTACGAGACGGTTCTTCTTCATGTCACGCACCCATTCATCCAGGTAAAGATGCTCTATGCGTCCGGTGTTGAACGATGACGAACGGCGCAGAATGCCGTGTACTTCATATCCTTTTTCAATTAAGAACTCGGCTAGGAACGATCCATCCTGACCGGTGATGCCTGAAATCAATGCTATTTTCTTATCCATGATTCGGGTTTTAAAATCAGTTTTTATTTATGTTATGATGTAAATTTCTCTTTTGTGATATTCCATAAGAATAAGCAGTTCCCGATGATATATCTTCTCCACATTCTTTTGGGTTCCTTTATCAGCCGGTACAGCCATTCCAACCCGTGTTCCTGCCACCATACGGGAGCACGTTGCACGTTTTCGGCAAAGAAGTCGAACACAGCGCCAATAGTACCGATGGGACCGTTTACCTCCAGTTCTTTCAGGTGTGTATAAGTCCATTTCTCTTGTTTGGGAGCGGTCATGCCCACCCAGAGCAAATCCGGCTGTGCCCGGTTTACGGCGGCTATCATGGCTTGATTGTCTTCTTGGGTGAATTCCGGCTTGTAGGGTGGGGAATAGGTTTCCACCCGGATATTGGGATATAACCGGACAGCTTTTACCTTTATTTTCCTCAAGGTGTCTTCGCTACTTCCCAGAAAGAAGCAGGTTCCTCCTTTCCGGTTCAGCTTATCCATTTCGTACAGAAACAAGTCCCATCCCGCTGTGCGCTCTATCTTCTCATGTCTCAGGAGTTTGAATGCCAGTACAATGCTTGCTCCGTCTGGAATCAATGCGTCTCCCCTCAGCAAAGCTTCTGCAAAGGCAGGATCTTTCAATGCTGTGTTATACGAGTGCGCATTGATGGTGTTAATCAGCAGTTTGCCTTCGGGCAATGCGTCAAGCTCACTTCTGTGTTCCAGAAGCGAAATCGTCTTTAACTTCAACATGTAAAAAGGAGTATAATTTTCCGCAGAGTACGCTACGCTGTCGCCCGTCACATGGAAAGGTATTTTTGAACGGAACGATGCAATATGTCCGAGAACTGCGGCAAATGTAAAGATTATGTGTGTAATATACAAGAGGAATGTGAAAAATGTAATTTAGTTGGTCTGATGATTGATGCAGATACCTTTCAAATACCATTCGTACAAACGGTGTATTCCTTCGTCTATTTCTATTTTATGATGCCATCCCAGGTTATGCAGTTTGGTCACATCCGTCAGTTTGCGCAGTGTGCCGTCCGGTTTCGATGCATCCCATCGCAGCTCACCTTTGAATCCTATTTCAGCTATAATCTTTTCAGCCACTTCCTTTATGCTGAGTTCCTTTCCGGTGCCCACATTGATGTGGCAGTTGCGTATTTCTTTACTGTCCGGAGCATATGTGTCTTTAAAGTCCACATTCAGCAGTACATGTACACTGGCATCTGCCATTTCTTCGCTCCATAGGAATTCACGCAACGGTTTGCCGGTTCCCCACAAGGTGACCGCTTCCGGGGTTATTCCGAAGTTGGCAAGCTCTGCCAGAATCTCCTCGTTGCTATAGCTGCCGTTTACCCCTTTCACCGGACGCAGGTCGATGTCTTTGCGCACAGCATCCCAGTCCCCTTCGTTGAGGCATTTGGCAAGGTAGACTTTGCGAATCATGGCAGGCAGTACATGGCTGTTTTCCAGGTGGAAGTTGTCGTTCGGTCCATATAGGTTGGTAGGCATCACGGCTATGTAATTGGTTCCGTATTGCAGGTTGAAGCTTTCACACATCTTCAGCCCGGCTATTTTGGCTATGGCATACGGCTCGTTGGTGTATTCCAGCGGAGAGGTCAGCAGCACTTCTTCCTTCATGGGCTGCGGAGCTTCACGCGGGTAGATGCAGGTGCTTCCCAAGAAGAGCAGCTTCTTTACTCCGTGACGGAAACTCTCGCCGATTACGTTCTGCTGGATTTGCAGATTCTGATAGATAAAGTCCGCCCGGTATTGCAGGTTTGCCATGATGCCACCCACGTGGGCAGCAGCCAGTACCACCGCTTCCGGTCGTTCTTCATCGAAGAATTTCTTTACGGCGGTTCCATCCAGCAAATCCAATTCTTTGTGTGAGCGTCCTACTAAGTTTGTGTAACCTCTTTGTTGCAGGTTGTTCCAGATGGCGGAACCTACTAAACCACGATGCCCCGCTACAAAAATCTTTGCATTTTTTTCTAACATGACTAATACCCTAGTTATAAAATTAATTTTTTCTATTTACTTCTTGTATGAAGCTATACATTCTTTTAAAATATCTTTCATCCGGTTTTCAAACTTTTCCAAAGTGAATTCCCTTTGAAATTTTTCTTTACCGGCTTTACCCATTTCAGCACATATCATGGGATGGTCTATTAAATATTCTATCTTTTCTGCCAGCTGTTGCGGACTATGTTTTTCCACGATAAATCCAGTTTTGCCTTCCTCTATGATACCGGGTATTCCTCCCTCGTTTGTGCTGATGCAGGGGAGGCTTTGTTCCATGGCTTCCAATAAAGTTAAGGGGAAACACTCGTCATGTGTTGGCAGGATAAAGGTATCGGTACGATTTAAGAAGACATCTTTTTCCTCACCATATTTGGCTCCGTGCGCTTGTATGTACTCTTCCAGATTCTTTTCTTTTACCCTTTGTCTGAATTCACTTTCTGTTATGTCACTCCATTTCCCGATGCAATCACAATGGAACGAATAACCATCATTCTTTACGATATTCAGAGCATCTATCAAATCCCATACACCCTTTGCCTTCAGCATGTTGCTGAGAAATAACAGCTTAAAACGGCTATTGTTCTTTTCTGCAAAGTTTAGGGGGGTGCTTTGTGGAATTCCGTTGGGGCAGTATGCTATCTGTTTGGGTTCTGCAAATTTCCGGATGTCGTTGTAGAGTGGGGGAGCCAGCAATATTATTCGTATGTTCTTGAAAAAGAGCTTATACAGCCATTTGTCCGGCCGTCGGTCCTCTCTCGACTTTACACCTTTGTTATGAAAGTGTACTGCGATTTTTTGCCTCAGACATTTTAGCAGAAACAGCGTGCAGCAATCTTTATAGAAAGCTCCTCCTTTGGTGTTGGCGGTCAGATAGCATAACTGTGGCTTTATTTTTCTCACAGCTCTTGCTATTTGTATCTGTTTTCTCAGATATACTATAAGTTTTCCGATGCCTCCTTTTCCGATGTCATTGATGTCTTTGGCAAGTGCCAAATTGATGTAATGACATTCGAAGGTATCGTTTATCACCCGGCTGTCGTGGATATATTTCCCCATCATGGCCGCGCCATGCACAGGTGGGGGCATGTGCATGATGAAGAGAATCGTAGGTTTCATTCCTTTGTAAATGAGATTATAGGATTACCTTTAACCAATGTGCCACTTCGCTGCTAAATTTATCGGCGCCAATGGCATTGAGATGGTCTGTTGTATGAAAGAGTTTGTTGTCTTGATAAGCTGAGTCATTCAGAAATGATATATATGGAATATTGTACTTCTTGCATAAGTTTTCAGTGCGTTGTAATGTGGCGGTATGGGCAGCACGCGCATACATGGGTGAAGTCACCATAGCCAATTTGATACCTTTAGTTTGGCACACTTCTATGATATGGCGCATCATTTCCGCTTTGTGTTCATCTAATGCGGCAGTATTGTCATAGTTGCTTATTGGTTGCTTCCAATGGCCGGTTAGTGGTTGGAAACCGTTAGCTTTAAATTCCCCTCTATCTTTTAGGTTTTTCACCATCTTTAAGAAAATGGAATTGTAGGGATAGATGGCCGACCAGCATTTATAGGGTTCCCAAGGTGACTTTAAGGAGATTACCTCTTTCCATGAAGCATGATGCCGGTAGGGCAATAAGCCCGACAGACGGTCGTAATCACCTTCTCCCTTTGTCATGTCATACGGAGTCACCTCCAGTATGATGGTTTTTGGTGTATATCTGTCTAATATTAGGTCCAGTTGTGCCCGTTGATATACTAAAAAACACCCGCTGCGTCCGGCATTGTAGCAACTTATGCCCAATGAATCTTCCAGAATTTCCGGGTTATAATGATTACGTGCCCGCGAAGAACCTAATACTATCAAGTCTGCTGTTTGCTTATCCAACGCTTTCGTTGTATAAAAGTAATCTTCCCCTTTTTGATTAAAATACATCCATTGCAGGACATATCCAACGCTTCTGTCAGCTACGACTAGTGATAGAAACAGCAGAGTCGCTTTTATTATATAGTTTTTCCATTGTCCACACATGGTATTTCTCCTTTAGAATTGAAAGTAAATAAACTGTCCTCCATCAAAAACGCCGATGGTGAGAATCATTGTAGTTAAAGCTATATAACTCAAGAACCGTATCATGGTGTGGCGGTTTTCAAGTAGCGGATGCCTACCGTTGCGTTCCTGCAAGATGTCGCACGTCATCAATATTACTATGCCAAGACAGCTATATAACAATACAGAAGTATCTGGCTTATATAACGTTCCTATAGGTATTATCATCTTGTTTATTGCAATTAATGCATCACTCAGTGTTTGTGCTTTAAAAAAAGTCCATGCCACTGTCATTAATATAAAGGTAATGCAGATATTGAAGGTTTGTAACCAAACATTCTCTTTTTTTAATCTTAAAGCCATACGTGTGCGTTCTTTCGTCGGTTTCATCCAACTGCCTATTACTTGAAATATTCCATTCAACCCACCCCAAATTACGAATGTCCAATTGGCTCCATGCCATAGACCACTGACTAAGAAAGTAATCATCAGATTCAGTCGGGTTCTTCCTTTGCTACATCGGCTGCCACCCAGCGGGATATACAGATAATCCCTGAACCAAGTAGAGAGTGAAATATGCCAACGGCGCCAGAAGTCTTGTACGCTTGTAGCCATATAAGGTCTTTCAAAGTTGGTAATTAACCGGAATCCCATTACCCGGGCACATCCCAAAGCTATAAATGAGTATCCGGCAAAGTCGCAATAAATTTGTATGCTGAAAAACAACGCAGCCACTAATATTGACATTCCTGTATGATGTTCAATGTTCCCGAATATAGCGCTTGTATAGAGTGCCAGTCTGTCGGCTATTACCATTTTCATAAAATATCCCCAAAGCATCCATTGCAGTCCCTTGGTGATATTCCCTCTATTCGGAAAGTGTTTTTCTCTAAACTGAGGTAATAGATCCTTGGCTCTACCTATCGGTCCTGCTGCTATTTGCGGAAAGAACGATACAAACAAAGCATATATGGCTAGTTCTTTTTCTGGTTTAATCTGTTTCCTATATACATCGATTACATAGCCACAAGCTTGGAAGGTATAGAATGAGATACCTACGGGTAATAGTAATTCCCAATGTGGTATTTCTATTTTGCAACCCATATATGTCAGTATGGCCCATACAGATTCATTGATGAAGTTCAGATATTTGAAAAGGAATAGTCCGGCAAAAGAAAGTGTCAAAGTGATAGTTAATAATATTCTCCCCCACTGCTTCTCTTCCCTCTTTTTACTTGCAATTTGTTTTGCTCCTACATAAGTAGTCAATGTAATGAAAGCCAGCAGCAAGGTATATGTCGGATTCCAATTCATATAGAAAAGATAGCTGACAATCAGCAGATACCACCGTTTCCACATTTGTGGAATCAGGTAATATAAACAAGTGACTATGGGAAAAAACAATAGGAATGCAAAACTGTTGTAAAGCATATGTGTATGATTGGTTATTAAAGAATATTGTTATGGTTTATTTCCCAAAACAATATTTTCGTATTAGACTATTCTTTTGTGCCATTTTTGCAGTGAAAATGCAAATGGCACATATTAAGGTGAAATATAATATTATGGGTGTAATTATTTGTATATCAGTGATATACCCCCCCTATATATGTGGTATGTGTATATTCAGATTATTATATATGTTTTTTAGAGAATTGAAAGTGGAATATGGTATTAGGTAACACAAATAATAGTGCATTAAATAAATTTCTAAAGAATAGTAGCCGACCGTTTTTAAGGGACGAAAATGAATGGAAGATTGGAATACGCTTATAAGTAACTGAATGACGCAAATAGCTCGAAGATATTCTATTCCTGGGAATGGAGAAAGTGACATTAATAGTAAATATCCACATAGCGACACTACTCCGATTCGTTTATTAATGGCTACTTTCATCAATACTGAATATCTAGATAGAGCTATGCCTGATATGAAGAAAGGGTAATTATGGATGAAATTATTTTGTGATAAAATTGAAGTAAATATTCCACTACTTTGTTGCATTACAGATAGAGGTATTAGTAGCCATATCCATATTCCCCATGATGGAATCTGGTATTTCTTTACTAATTTGTTATATAAAAAACTACATAGAGTTACCCAAACAAAAAATTGGAATAATACCCATAGAAACCAATATTCTCTACCACCCAACAGAATGTAGTCTTTCCATATATTGGTCAGTCGGTGTACTATTAAAAAGAAAAATCCAAATATAGTGAAAGGTATTAATAACTGAAATGCTTTTCGTCGGATATACATCCTTATCTCTTGTAAAGAAATAAGTTCTGTACCTTTTCTTGCAAAAAATCCGCTGATTAGCATAAAGAGTGGCATATGAAAACTGTAAATATACTCTTTTATTATTTCACCGTCTGGCCACCAGCGCATTTGTATCAAATGCCCCATTACCACTAAGAAAATAGCAAAACCTTTTAGTGAATCAATCCATTCTATTCTGTTATTTGTAACCATCGATCATTCTTTTCATTTGCTTCATTAGTTTTCTGTTTTCTTTATTCTGCCACAAGCGGTTGTAAAGCCTCTCTTTAAAATTTTTCCAATGGAAACTGTTTTGCCAGTAATTCCAAAATATGCCTTTACGGGTGTAATTAGAAATTAATTTAGGGGTAATAGGCTGATAGTCAATAATACTGTTTTCGGCAATTAAGAACCTTTTTGATACTGTGTTTGAGGCTATCGTTATCGGTCTTTTTAAAAAATGGATATAAGCATATTCTGCACTTTGTACTTTATTGTGACAAATATAATGGCGTATCACTTTTCCTTCTTCAAAGGTAAATACATTTTGTTTACTACCTATATCATCATTCAGTACCTCGAAATTTTTGAGACGAGGCATGAAGTCAAGAATTTTGAGTGAATAAATCTGTTTTCCTTGTTTTTTGAGGATATCAGGGAATGCATCTTCATCAAAAAACAAAGGTCGATTCTGGGTAAAAGCTATTTTATAAGCGTCATTATAACGGTACAAGGTATTATTTTCAGATGTGTTTTTTATGAGTGAGAGATGCCCGAAAGAACCGATTTTGTCATATTGTTCATAATCGGATGGTAAAAATTTACGTAAATCCCCAAAAAGCATATCACAATCGCTGAACCCCCAGAAATCATATCCGGTCAAGTATTCTTTGAATATCTCACCATAAGCAGGTTTAAAGTTACACAAACGATAAGGGGTTTCTAAAGATATTTTAAAGTTGTATAATGATTGAATATGCTTTTTCAGTTGTTCAAAGTTTTGATATACTACCTTGACGTTAGCCGGATAATTATATGGATTCTTATCATTAGTAATAATAAGAAAATTTATGGTACTGTTATAACCGCACGATTGCAGCCAAAAAGAGAAAAGTGAATCAAATTTCCCGAAGTAGGGTAGGATGATTAAAATTTTGTTCATAATGTATTATCTATGATATTCACGCCATCTTAGTAAATACGCAAAGCACCACCAAGTTAGCGATGTATGTTTGGCTATGTTCATTAGTCTTCCTATTTTGTCCTTAGGAAAATATTTACCATATTTCTTGGCTTCGCTTCTACCTAATGCGAAACGATTTGTTATTATATGACTATAAGTAAGGACCCTTGATACCCTTCCGCGAGCTTTCTGATAATGAATTGTTTGTTTTGCAGATAATCGTGTTACAATGCGCTTTTCAAACTCTAATAAAGTAGGAGATTTTTTTGCTCTTTCAATGTCTTTTTTTATATGACCTTGTGTTTGAGTTACAGCTCCCCCATCACTGACATATAAAACTTGGGGAATTATTCCCCATTGACCAAAAGTGGCTAGATATAACCAAAATTCATAATCCTCTGTCACACGTAAATCACGGCGCATTCCTCCTGATTTCTTCACATCTTCTGTGCGTAAAGTAGTAGAACAAGTCCCTGGTACGCAATATTCAGCCCAATATTCATAAAAATGTTTTAAGACAAAAGGAGTCCCCCAAGATTCATCATTCAAATTGTATGGACAATAACGAGCTGGTTTTCCAAAGGAAATGGATTTACATCCTACAGATACAGCCACACATTCTTGATGCTCTTCCAGAAAGCAGACTGTTTTTTCAATGTAACCATCGTTCCAGTAATCGTCAGCATCAATAAAAGTTACATATTTCCCCTTTGCTAACTCTACTCCTTTGTTGCGTGCAGCGGCCGGTCCGGTATTTGCTTGTTGGTAAAGTATTATATTAGGCTCTTTACGAGCTTTGATTACTTCCACGGAACTGTCAGTACTGCCGTCATCCACCAATATTATTTCGTATGAATATTGTGTAGTTTGATTAAAGATAGAATCCAAGCAACGTTCCAATAATGGGATGGCGTTGTAAACGGGTATTATGATTGATAAATCCATATATTCGTCTTATTATTTGATAAATCTCCTGCGTTTATGTTTCATCCATGCATCCGTCATCCAACGTGGCATATGATTCTTAAATGCTTGTATCCATCCATAGCGAAGATATACCCAAACTAAAGCAAAAGGATAGTACCAACACTCGGTAATATGGTGTATGCGTAAACCCTCTTTGTGAAGTAGGAGAGGATGGGTGGCTGATAAGCCATATTGGCCGTTATATCGGGCTACTGTTACTTCGATATATTGATATGCTATTCCGTCTTGATGCATCCGATAGAACAAATCATGGTCGGCAACAATACGATAGCTCAAGTCAAAACGGTATTTATGCATTAAGTCGGCACGGACAAAACACGACTGATGGCAAAAAGGCATGACCGGATTATCCTTCATATAGTCCTGCGCTTTGGCAATTCCTTCTCCAAAATCGAATATCTGTAACGTGTCACCATAGAGAACACCTGCTTCTGTCTGTATTGGATGTGCAAAAAATAGTTTTAAAGAATCATTGGAGTAGAAACTGTCACCTGCGTTCAGGTAGTTCACCCATTCACCTTGCGCTTTGTTTGCACCTTTATTCATAGCGTCATAAGTGCCTTTATCACGTTCCGATAAATAATGAAATGGAATTCCTGCACGTTCAAAGCGTGGCCGGTACTCTTTTAGAAGTGTTACTGTATGGTCACGGCTTCCACCATCAACCACCCAATATTCAAAATTAGTATAAGTTTGGTTTAATACTGAATGAAGTGTTTTTTCTAAATCATTAGCGGCATTGTAGCACACTGTAATTATGGTAAGTTTCATCTTTATCCTTTTTTAGTCAAAGCATCATATACTCTGGATGCACAATGTTCTGTATCAAATTCCTTTTCTAACTTGATAGACCTTTTGCCCATTTCTTCAAGGTTTTGATGGTGGAAGTAGTCAAGAGCATGTACTAAAGATGCTTGGTTGAAAGCATCAAATGTGATACCGTTTTCTCCCTTTTTAACCAATTCGATATGACAACCGTTGTAAATGGAAGTAGCTACTGGCAATCCACATGCCATGGCTTCCGGTATCACCAAACTCCAATTATCTTCTATCGTTGGATTTATAAATACATCTGCTATTGCATAAAATTTATAAATTTCGTTGTAATCTACTCGGCCTAATAGCTTGATGGATGTTACATTTGCATATTCATTTCTGCACTCTTCTAGTTGATTGCCATTGCCTACCAATAAAAGAATATCATTAGGGTACGAATTTATGTGCTGTTCCCAAGCTGCTAACAGAGGTTTAATCCCTTTACGTTCTACAATTTGGCCTACAAAAAGAAAAACCAAACCGTTTTTTGAGACTTGATACTTGTTCTTGAATGTAGCACGTGTATCAGCGTTCATGGAAGCAATGCCATTTCGCAAGAAACTGGCATCAGCACTCATACCACCAATATGGATATGTTCAGATGACACCCCAAGCGATTCGATATAGCGTTGTGTTTCAATACCATTTACGAAGAAACCTTTTAAGAACTTATTAAAAAACTTTCTTTGAAGTAATTTTAGTTTTCTTGTATTCCGTTCAGTATGCAATGTTCGTTCATAGCCCATATAAACAGGCACATTGAATAATGTGCCATAAAGCAATACTAAGGGAGTCCACTGAAAGTATCCTTCCGTAATCAGTACATTAGGCTTTACTTTATGGATGGCGCGCATTAGTCCAAAGGTAAAAGGAATACGCTTCCCCCGTTCAATATCCGGCATACGGTCGAACCCCTTAGAATAAGTATCAAATACATGATCGGAAAATAGAGGCAAGGCATTCTCGCCTAATTCTTCTTTTACTTTATTGGCAAAATTCTCCTTACCACAAATGCGCATGCGCATGGGGGAATACATCACATAGAAATTGTTATTGAAAAGGCGTTTTAGTTCTTTGTAAAAAGGCAGGCGATATTCAAAAAATACGGGATTACAATATAATACTTTCATACTACTTCTTATATGAGGATTATCCTCTTCCTCCTGTAACAAACAGATAAGAATTAGGATGTTTTTTATACCAGAAATGGGCAATATAACACATTAATAACATAATTATAAAAGGTAGAGAAAAATAGGTGATAAATGCTATTGTTTGATTTGCAGGAAATGTATCGGCTATTGTAACTTTTATAAGTTTAATGAAATAGATATGTGTTACATATACAAAAAAAGTAAATTTAGATAGTCGTATACTTGCAGACTTTATAGCTGTTGGCAAATAGTCCAATGTTATCCAAAAAACAAAAATACCTAATATCGTATTGTAGCGATGAATGCTCCAACAATAAGGAAAGAAAGATGAACTAATTAGCCAAACAAGAAAGAGTACCAACCCAATATAAGTAGGTGGCTGATAAGATAATAAATTTTTGTATTTCCTAAGTATTCCTCCGATAAAGAAAAACAGCATACTCTCAACAGCTATCCAATTAGAAGAAACAGGCACCCAAAGATGAAATAAAACTATTAATCCGGTAGTTAATAACCATGGTCGCTTAAAAATCCATACATATATAGGTGAAAATAGCATTAATGTCATTAAATCTCTGACATACCATAAAGGACCATTCCAATCACTTCTAAGCAAAGATATTATATATTTCCACCATGTTTCGTGATACTGGAATTTTTGAGTTGCTATTAATAGCAATGCGCCAAATAAATTCCAGGCAATAAATGGTATAAATAATGATTTGGTCTTTTTTAGAAGCATGACTCTATACTCTTGAAGAGTATTGAAAATCTTTCCGAAGAAAAAGAAACCGGAAATAATAAAAAAGCATGGCACAGCTATTTCTGTTAGTTTAGAAATAGCTGTTTCTATAGACATAGCATAATTATCAACTACAGGCCCCCCAAAAAATGCTTGTATGTTTAACGAATGTCTAAATAATACCATCAAAGTACATAAGGAGCTTAATACTTTAATCTTATCACTTAACTCTTTGCTTATCATAATATCTGGTAAAAGAGTAAGTTAAAGACAATACAAGCATGGCCATGTAAATGATGGTAATAGAACATGCTTTACCGGACAAATATCCGTAACTGTAGCCATTGATAGATGCACAGCAGAATGCGCTAAACAAACCTGTGAATCCGATGCGATTTCTTTTTGTGAAAATATTGATAATAGAAGCAAACTGATGCCACACGAATAGAATTATGCCAATAAGCCCTAAACCTCCATATAGGCCAATATAGTTGTTATGTGCATCACTGAGAGCCCAATTCAAATATCCACTGGCTACACGTTCTCCACAAGCATATCCCCATCCATATAGAGGTCTTTGAGCTGTTACTGCCATTATACCAGCCCATATAGTATTACGTCCATTTCCTATTTCAATAATCTCTTTCGTTTTTCCTGGCATGATAAATAAAATAATCTCATCAATCCATTGTTGATTTAAATATAATACTACGCTACCTATTATTAATGGTAGGGCATATCGTACCTTACCTGAGATAAATAATGCAATTCCTATACCTATAATTGCTGAAATGTTTGCACCGCTACTAGTAGAAGTTATAAGAACAACACTTGCAATAATTAATGAATTGTATAAAAAGTGTCGCCGTGTAGCATCTTTTTTCTTCATGCTAATTAATTCTCCAATGCAATAAGATATGCAGATAGCGGCAGAAGAACCTCCAGGTAGGAAATGAATAAACAATACAGGGCTTTCTATTATCCGAATCATAACAACTTCAAACAACATGGAAATAATCATTAAGTAAATGAACGTTTTTTCCATTGAAATGAAATTATTCATCTTTGTAAATAACCAAACCAAAACAATCATAAAAACGGTATTTTGGAACGATAAAAAGAAGGAAAAAGTTGGGGAATAAGCCCAAAATGTACTTATTATAGCATATACATATAGCCACAAGAATGTTTTAATAGGTGTATGAGTTTTACTAAAAGTATATGTTATTATATTGCTTTGATATTTGATAATAAGGTATAGCATACCAAAAATCGTTATAACTTGAAGCATTTTAGCTCTCCCGCTTCCAACATCTGCAATAAAATCAACACGATATAGCCATAGGCTGAAAAGTATTAATATCCATTTGTAACGAGTTTTTAGTAAACCTATTAAAACGAAATAAAGTTGCTTTAAATATTTAGACATTCTTATTGGATGATTTTACGAGTTTTTCCTTTTAACTTGAAATATTTAAATAGAATTTTGTAAAAGAATGTGTATGGCCTAAATAGACATCTAATTGATATGTTATTTAAGAATTTGGTATCAATAAAATTACGAACCATCAATTCATTATTTTTATTATTTAAGAATAAAGTAATTTTTTTATACCATTCTTCATCCCATTTTAGTTCTGGCATAAAGAAGCATCTGATATGCCTAATATATTCTTGTACAATTATAATTTGTTTGGTAGATTCATCACATCCTGCAGATAATTTATGTATTTTTTTGCAGAGAAAATCATGGTATTTGTGAGTCATCACTAGACTTTGCATCATTGATTCACTATTTATGAAATAAGAGCATACTATATTATCTATTGTTATATAGTTATTTACGTTTTTCCAAATCCCAATATTTGTAATTAAATCTTCGCCAATGCGTGTTGCTCTTGCCTCTTTGAATATTTCTTCTGTAAATAAGCTGCGTTTATATATCCCCCCCCAAATATAAGGTAGAATTTTGTATGATACTAAAGCTTTTAAATATTCATTAGGAGTACTTAATATAGTCTCTCTATAAAGAGGATGTTCTACATTAGTGGTACCATTGATCAATAGCCGTAAATTACTACCTTTCACTATATCATAGTCCCCTTCTATTGCTTTTTGATACAAAGCCTTTAGGGCATTGGATAGCAAAAAATCATCAGAGTCTAGATGTATTACATATTTTGCTTGCGCTTCTTTCCATCCAGACAGTCGTGCTGCTGGTAGTCCTTCATTGACCTTATGAATCACTTTGATACGTGTATCTTTAGCTGCATTCTCATCACAAATCCGAGGGCAATTATCAGGGCTGCCATCGTCTACCAATATCATTTCCCAATCGGTGAAGTCTTGGGCCAATACGGAGTCTATGCACCGCTGGAGATATGGTTCTACTTTATATACGGGTACTAATACTGAAATCTTGGGATTACTCATTTTGGATTGTCTTAGATTTAGAATTTTATTGCAAAGAACCTGTTTTTTTATTTATCGGGCATGATTACATCTTCTTACGTGGCAAAAGTACAAATTATGAAGGAATGACGGATTTCTCGCACCCATCGCATTGATATTGAATGTTATATTATTAGCGAATCATGTTCAAAAGTCTTAGAACTCTTACTTAGTGCAATTGTAAATAAAAACACTATTAATGGCAGTATGTGTCTAAACGGAGTTAATTTTATACCATAGCTTGAACTTACGGAAAATAGTATATCTGCTACTAACGGATGTAAAATATAAATATATAGAGAATCATGTCTGCCTGCTCGAGAAAAGCATCCTTCTTGATGCAGTTCATAGTTCAAGGTACAGATTAAAATTAAGAAAGATAGAGGAATGGTTGTAATGAATAAATCACCATAGCCTGCAATCTCAATTAGACTCTCTGCATAGGCCAATATTAAGCATATAATTAATAATACAATTAGTTTGCTCTTTATCTCTTTTCGTTCATGTATCTTGCTCGTTCGTATATAGTGACCAATAGCATAACAAGGTAATCCTATTAGAAGAAAGTTGCGCGACAAGAAATTATAGAATGTATTGCCACATACAGGTTCACTATATTTACCTAACACAATTGCTGTTGTAAGTAATATGGGTGTTGTCCGATAAATCCATTTCCATAAGCCATGTTTATTGATAACAAATGTTATCAAAAGCACATATAGAAAAGCTTGTAAATACCATAAATGATACTTCCATGGATTGTTATTAAATAGTATAACGGCCAACACTTGTTTGCCTATTCCTATTGAGGTTGATTCTTCTTGGAACCAATACCTTGCTATGGCATATAATATACTACTCCAGACAATTAACCATGTGCGTCTTTATAAATGTCTGATTAATAGGTTTTTATTTTCTATGCATACACCCTCGCCACACCATCACACACCGCTGCCATCACATCCGTAGCTGTCAAATAGCCGGAAATCATAAAAAAAGAGGAACTGCACAACGGGGCTAAAGACTCTGAAATTATATAGCTTGGGGAAGCTACATGAAGGGTTATTACTCCGTATGCTGCAAAAATTCTTAAAGCGTCTATTGAATGATTGCGTTTGTTCATCTTGTTCACTATTGATTGTCGGCAAAAGTATAGCTATACACTTCCATATGAGGATCGTATATTATATAATACCTTGTATTATTCCAACAAAAATGAGAATCTTTTTTTGTTAGAACAATGTTTTTTACATTTATATTTTTACGATTAAAAAAAGAATTTCGCATTTTTCCCAACCAAGAAGCTTTAGAACAGCTTACAATATGAATCTGTTCTGTTCGTAAATCTGTTTTGATAAGGCAATACTCTTCTTCCTTGTTGTGATAAATTCCATTATCATTATGACATTCAAATTGTTGAACAAGTTCTTCTTTACTATGTGGAAGTACACTCTTAACGAACTGGCTGTTGCTGCCTTTTGATTTTAATAATGATAAACCATAAAGATCTATTCCTTCAGGAAATATAAATTTTCGTATGAAAGGATTGCGATATAGTTCATTGGAACATTTCGTCAGGTCATTTTGATACATGATGCCATCTACTACTTCACTCCTTTGTAATGCACTATAAGCTGTATGTAGCTTCTCACGGCTTTTATATATAAAAGGGTAAGAAATGGCTGTACATACTAACATGCTGCACAGTATTATCTTAACTTGTATTATTCGGTTGAAAAGACCGATTTCATGTAGCATGCTCATAGCGATTAACAAAGAAAATAGTTCTATTGCCATCAATTGGCGCTCACCGGTAAAGACTATAATAACAATGAAACTGCTAAATATTATGGATAATATATATAGCAGATTTTTTTTCCATACTTTCCTAAAAATATCATTCCGAATGATAAACAAAATTGTCATGGAAGTAATCGTAATCAACAACATGTTTGAAGCCGTAAGAAGATATGCTGCATTGATTATAATCCTGGAAAACCAGTTAAACGCCCCACTTCCTTCACTATTGGCCAGTCGTGCAAAGTTTCCCGGAGCAAAAGTCAAGATACAGGTTCCGATCCAGTAACCGAATATCAAAAATTTGTTTGATAATTTGAACGCTTTGAAATTCAAGCAGGAATAAATAAATAAGGATGCACTTAATCCTAAAGAGAAACTTTCTTGTAAACTGCCTATGATGCATGCTGCTGTAAATAATACAATGTCGGAAGTTATTCCTAAAGTTTTATTGTATGTATTGTACAATAGGATGATAAAAGCGGTAGTTGCACATGCTACCCATAGATAATTAATACACGTGGCTATATGACCTATCAAGATTTCTCCCGGTACAGGAAAAGCAAAGAATAGGCAGAAAGCGATTATGTATTTATTTGCTGAAGAATGGTAATTCGCATATTCCAATATCTTGTCTATATTCCAAATAAGGATGACAAATGCAATGGAATTGATAATTCTGAACGTACTCAAATCTACAAAACAACAAAAAAATGTTGTCAGGCAATGCACTATGAATCGTCCATTGATATGGGTATAGTCATATATCTGTGAAGTGATGATGTCCTTTAGTGTTTTTACAGGTATGTCAACGCCTTCAACGCCACCACTCATACCTCCTATAGCTAAATATCGGAAATCGTCTGTGGTTAAAGAGCAGAATCTGTCCAATAGGAGAAATAAGGCAAACACACTACTGTAAAACAGAATCTTTTTGTGATTAAACGTTATGAACTTATTACTGGTAAACTTTCTCTCCATTGTACTCTTTTGCTATATATACAGGTCTGTTTTTTGTTTCATTAAATATGCGTCCCAGGTATTCGCCAATAATGCCAATACAAACCAATTGGAATCCACCGATAAAGAGAACGGTACATAACAATGTAGGGAATCCGGCCACTGCCTCTCCAAATATGATGGTCTTGATAACAATATATATCATATACAAGAAAGCCAACATTGACACAATGAAGCCGACTATAGTAGCTACTTTCAAAGGGAATGTTGTAAATGATACAATTCCTTCAATCGCTAATTTCAGCAAACTCATAAAATTCCACGAAGATGTTCCTGCTACTCTTTCTCCTTGCTCGAATTCCACAAAAGTTTTCTTATAGCCTATCCAACAAAACATACCTTTAGTATATCTTTCAGATTCTCTTAATGTGCGTAACGACTGTATACATTGCCTGTCCAAAAGCCTGAAGTCACCAACATTGGGAAGCATTTCTATTCTGGAAGTCCTTTTCAATATTGAATAAAATATCAAAGAGAATTTTTTTCTAAGCCAAGGCTCTTTACCACGAGTCATTCTTTTGGCATACACATCGTCATATCCCTTTTCCCATTTTCTTAACATATCAGAAATTACATGGGGAGGGTGCTGGAGGTCTGCGTCAATAATAACCATGCAGTCGCCTGTCACATAATCAAATCCGGCCAGCATGGCATTCTCTTTTCCAAAATTACGCGATAAATCCACATAGCATATCCTATTGTCTTTTACACGTAAATCTTTTAGTAAGTGGATGGTATTGTCTTTGGAACCATCATTGATAAACAGTATTTCCCAATCATAATCTTTCTCTTTATCCATGAGTCTCTTCAATTCAGGATAGAGCAATGGCAGCGATGCCTCTTCGTTATAGCATGGCACCAAAATAGATATTTTCTTCATTATAGATTAAATTTTACCTGATTTAAAAACAAAACGTATCAGCAAAAAATTGATAGGTATCACTATGGCAAAGACTGGTATAGGGGCTAATTGTTCATTTATGCCTAACTTTAAAAGTAATGAAAGAAGTGAGATGTGTAGTAAATAGTTTATCGCATGACTAATCCCAAAACCTACTCCTTTTTTTACCGATGTTTTGCTCTTAAATGTAAAGACGCTGGATAAATAGAAATTGCAGAGGAAACTGAGGCCGTATCCTAATGAATATGCAATCCATGATGGCATAATATAGTTTAGTACTATATATATGCCATAATGGATTGCGGTTGCTAATATCCCCACAATTCCAAATCGTATAAATTCACCGTAACGGTTAATTGAATTTTTCATTTAAAAGAAATATATTTTTTGAACTTATACGTTTTCAATTAATTCTATCCATTGTGGTATGATGGTATTAAGACTGAAACGTTTGGCCATCTCGAAGGCCTGGCGCCCCATGGCATAACGCTCTTTATCATGTCGCATCAGCCATATCAACTTCTCGGCAAATTGCACTGTGTTTTCCGGTTCAACGAGCAAGCCGTTCTTGCCGTCTTCAATGATTTCGCCAGGTCCCACAGGGCATTCATACGACACCATGGGCAGACTCATGGTGCTGGCTTCTGTCAACACCAGACCAAAACCTTCAAAACGCGAAGAAAAGGCGTAAATGCCCGCTTCGGCATATTTAGAACGCACGTCCTTGGTGGGGGGGGAGCACACTACATGCTTCAGACCTATACTTACGGCTTCTTGTTGCAATGCGTTCCAATCGCCATAACCGCATACAATCTCCAAACTCCAATCGTCTATCTGTTGTTCCACTAATCTCCAAGATTGCAGTAGCAGGTCGAATCCCTTTTGATAGTCGATACGCCCGATGGCAACTACCTTTTTGGCTGGCCGCTTTACGTATTGTGGTTCTTCAAACGAGAGTGGATTATAGATACGTTGAATAAACTCCGGTTGTATGTTTGTCTTTTCCAAATACGTAGCCCTGTCTTCATCAGTGAGTAGCACAAGCTTATTTGCATGATGTTCCACTAAGTTGATGGCCTCTAAACGTGCAAACTGTTGTATCATATAGTTGAAGTTGAAGTGATCCCACGAAATCCACCTGATGCCTGTGCCTTTAATGGCAGGCCATGTCCATAGGGCATGATACGTGTCAATGTCTATCACCAAGTCTATCTGGTTTTTAAGTAGGAATCTGCGTAGTTTCCATGAGGCATATTTCCGGAACTTGCGTGTACGGCGTTCTAGGATATTACTGAGCATCACACCGGTGGTGATGCTTTCGTGAAGGGGGAAAAAAGATTCTTTTTTGGCATCATAGCTGATTATGGATACCTTATATCCTCTGCGAGCTAGTTCGTTGGCAATTCGCGTGCCCACACGTTCGGTTCCTCCACCACATTGAATATTATGAATGACAAAGCAGATGTTTTTCATTGTTTTTATAGTGATATTTTTAATGATTATTGGTTTGGATGGGTATTTCGTAATTGAAATCTTTTAGAACTCTTAGACGGTTGAGCCAATAGCGTAGCAGATATTTGCGGGCACTTAATTTTCCAACGCGTTTGCATGATGGAAATCTGTCCTTTTTCCATGGAGTCAGTGACAGGTATTTGCGGTATACCCATTTATAAGGATGCTTGCATTCGCGAAACCAAGGCTTCACCGGTTCACAGAAGTGGATGATACAAGGGTGATTCCGCACCTCATCAAGTTGAGGAGAATATTTGGGAAAGATACGAGGAATGCGTTGGAAACAAAAAGTGGTGGCGTTCCATTTATAGTGTATGTAGATGATGTGGTTTTGAAAATAGAGTGCTATCACATCTTGTTCGTTGCTGACTTGTGTTTTTACGCTATGCAGAAAATCTACCATAGGCCGTTCTGCTTCCATTTTTTGCCAAGCTGCTAAGTCAATAACCATAACACCGGAATTGATGTATTTAGCTGTATATTTGAGGTGTAGGCGTTCTCGATGGCTGATAGAATAGAGATAGTCCTCGCATCCGGCTATTACGGCTCCTCGCAGATCCATCTCGTAGAGTGGAGCTATGTCTGTACGGATTACCATATCTACGTCTAAAAAAAGGCAACGCATAGCTGCACAGGGAAGATACCGTAGAATAAAAAGCTTGAAGTAGATGATGGAATTCCATGATTTATGGCTGGTAGCCGTATTCATTTGGTCAAGGTGTGCAAGGTTATAAGTATCTTCAATAATATGTATCTTTTGTCCATAGTATTGGACTAATTCATGTAACTTTTTCTTGGTTTCTTCAGTCATCATGAAAGTGAAAAGATAAACATCAAATTGATGTGTTTTATTGGTTTCAAAGAGTGATACCAATAGGACAGCAGCATGTTGCGCATAACTTTCATCGGCAACGCATACAATATTATATGTTGTCATAAAATTAGTAAATGCTTTTTATATGTATCTTGAACGAAATTATAACTAAACCTGAATTAATGATTTTAAAGATTGCAAATATGATAATGATGATATGCGTTTTTTCTTAAGAGCCTCTTCAATCTTACTGTAATCTGCATCTATGATTTTAGGTTGTTCATCTAAATTATGTAGGAAACTGCTGGCACCGATTTCGGTCAATAAATCAACATATCTGCTATCATGACCATCATTAAGAACGCAAACCCATAAAGGACGATGAAAAATAAGACCAAATGCAACTCCATGGAAAGATGTGGTTAAGACACATTTCGCATATTTTATGGCAGATACAAACTGTTGGGGTGAATAACTATAAGTAGATAAGTTAATTACTTCACATCCTATTTGATTGGCAAGCTCTAAAGCTTTTTGATACAAGGTTTGATCTTGAGAGCGAGCTACTTGATAAGTTACCACATAATTCCCATTTAACCATTGTTTATCAATTATGTCAGACCATATGGTATCATCAGCCAGTAAAGTAGGGTCAATATCTATTTGGGTTTGAATTCCTTCGCATTTTCTTTCAATAAGTAATTTTATACTGGATTCTCGTAAGGAAATTTTTTTGAAGTTTGAGAACATTTGCTTTAATAAAGACGTTTCAGTGTTTTCAATAGATTCTTTATTTGAGCTTATTGCATAACTACAGATTACTGATTCCTTAGGATGGGCAAAATTACCCCAAAATACATTATCTATTCCTCCGGAATATTCAAGTGTCCATAATTGGTCACTGCCTAAAAGGTAGATATTGAAATTTTGAGGAATAGTTTTTTCTGTACATAAATGAGTGTAAGCTATATAGTCTGACTTGAATTTACTGAATTCTATATAGATTTTCAACCTTCTAAAAAAAGACAACATATAACGAACTATGTTGCCTGGATGCTTAAAGTTTCTTTTGAAATAGCTTCTGTCAAGTATAGCACCATATGTTTGTTCACCCGCCTGTTTATAATTTATTACGTTTACATCATATCCCATTTTGCACAGAATTTCTTGAAGGGCATAGCACTGCAGTATAGCTCCGTAATTGATGCTTCTGCTATAGGTTATGATTCCTATCTTTAATTTCATTTGCTGGTTGTTTTATTAATTGTTTTAGTTTTCTCTTAATGCGATATTTTATACAGTTAAGCTTGTATCTCCAGCCTATATTTCCATAATGATACATGACGTATTTAAATCCATGCTTTTTATAATCGTGTTCGAATTTATTTCGATTGGGATTAATTTCTGATGGATGCTGTAGATTAGGTTGAAGGCAATTCTCAAGTTCTGCTGGAATAACTTCCATGTCTTTACGTACGGTGTTGAATAACCTTCTTCCTTTTTCTGAATTGACCAATACTAAAGATACTCCCTTGTCATCTTTATTGATGTTAGCATCAGTCTTTTCCCATCCCCAAAAATCGGCAATGGTAATATCGCTGGGACGTTTGGTATTACAGAAATGACATTTACCGCATGAATGCCGGAACATGGTATGCTGATAGAACAAATAAGTAAATATCATTTTACCCCCCCCTATTAACAAATTTAAACGTTTCATGATGCGCAGCCCAACCGAATTGTTGCTTGTCTCTGAAGTTTACCCAACAGATTTCTGCTCCTTTTTTTCTTTCAAGATATGCAATATAGTCTTTCCAAAGCGAAGGACTGGGTACACCATGACAGACAATGTCTACAAGATAAAGATTTTCCCGCAAGCGTTTCCCTATATAGGAAGCCAAGCCGGAAGTTTGGCAAGGAGTTCCTGAGAAAAGAACAATCATTCCATCTTTAAGGTCTTTTTTTACTTGGCGAAAAATACCCGTCAAATCGCTTTGTACATATTTGCTTCCTTTGAATTCATCGCGTTCTTCTTTTGTAGTGGCGCGTTTATGCACTACGCGGAAGTGCTCTGTATATCCAGCTCCGTAAACCACCCCTCCTTGCTTAAGTATATAATCGGAAATGGCAATAAATGCGGCACCGCTGCGACTGGTTTCAACTTCTTCCATATTTTTATGTCGCGCTGCATAAGCGTCGGGCTGTGGCAGATTGAAACTTGTGTCATAATTCTCGTTAAAGGCGCAAACTTTTTCACACAATCCGCAACCTATACATTTTGATGGATCTGTTGTGGGGTATAAAAATCCCATAGCATCGGGTTTCATCGAGATGGCATCGTGCGGACAAATGCTTTCACATGCAGTGCAGCCACAGCAATCTTCAAGATTTTCGATTTTTATCATTTCTTTTGTAGAAAAAATGTTTTGTTATTTTTTTTCCTTTTTCGATTACAAACAAACGTTCCTTTGAGGTACATCCCACATAAAAGAGAACCAGTAGGGTTGAAAGGAAGGATAGGATTGTAACGAAAATGAAATTTGTAAACGATTCATTTAAATAATAGAATGCAAGAACTGGTATGAGGGCGGATAACAGTGTCACCCTAATGGCATTCAGATATACTTTCTTTAAATAGGTTAGTATTGATACGCCTATCATTTTGCGAAGCATAATGAGGCGGGCGGCCAGACAGCATTGGGAGATAATAATGGCCACAATTAGGATACTTTCCGGGATGCATCCCATACGGAGCAGAATGTAAGAAATGGGCAGATTTAGCATTTGTAATCCACCGACTATGATTTGATAATTACGGATATTACCTGTGGCCAACATGGTTGTAACCAATGGGCTTGAAATAGATTCGCACATACTGAAGATGAGTACTAATCGTACAAAGAACACTGTATGTTCGGGAACTTGTTTCAGCCAAATAGTCAGGATGTAATGCGTGTTAATAATGATGGGTAAGGACAATAATAGTAGCAAATAGAAGGAGAGGCGCGCGCCTTGATAAATCAAAATCATCATATATGAGTGGTCGCCTGTTGCATAGGATTTTGTAATCTGAGGATTGATGGCTGTCATGAAATTATTAGAAAAACCGGATACGGCACTGTTTACTTGCATGGCAATGCCTCTGGCTGCGTTAACTGCTGGTCCACAAAACAAGTTGATAATGATATTTCCTCCAGTATCTCTTAATAAGGCAGAACTAGCTCCGATAAAGTTCCAACTGGCAAATGAAAACATCTTTTTGAATATCGTATGGTCGTAAATAAGTTGATAACCGCATTCTTCAAAATGCTTTTTACAATAATATCCATATATGAACCGAATGATGAAGGCTGTTATCGCCATCAGCATGGCAAAAAATATGAGTTTGTCGTAAGGGAAAAGCATTAGCAAGTAAACAACTACTAATTTGGCGGAGGTTTCTAAAATTCCTATATAGGCAAAAGCCGACATCTTTTCGTGGGCTACAATAACTGCGGTATATGGAACACTGATTAAGCCGAGAACGAATGTCAGGATAGATAGCTGAAATACCCAGTTGGAGGCATACATCCTATCTGCTGGTATGTTCATCTTCACATTCAAAAACCAAAAGCCGATGCTTTCTGCCAATAGGATGACAATAAGGCTGAGACCTATTTGTATATTTATGGCCGAAGAAAATATTGTAGTTAATTTCTTGATGTCTCCTTTTCCCAATTCATATGTTATGAATCGGCTTATGGCTGCTGATAAGGAACCGGATAATATACTGAACATGGTAACAACGCCACCTACAACGTTATAAATACCATAATCCTCAACTCCAAGTGTTTGAAGTATTACTCGGCTAGTATACAAGCTAATTAACATGGAGAATAGCATACGTATATATAGCAGCAATGTATTTTTTGCTATCCGTTTGTTATTGTCAGAAGTCATGGCCAATTAATGTGTCTTTTCAATCTTTTCCAGTATGGCTTTTAGTTTTTGATACTCCTCTTTCTCTTTCCACTTCGTATATTCCTCTTTGCTTAGGAGTTTTAGCACATTGTCTAAATTTTTGCGGTGCAGTTCTGCATGGAAGTAAGCATTCTATTTTTCGCAATACTGATTTTATTGGTTCTTTTTTGCTCCTAAAGCAAGCCAGGTAGAAGAGGATTCATACGTATGATGGCTCCAACAAAAAGAGACAAGAGAACTGTCATTGCTGTAATAGTAGAAACTGCAAAAAAAGTCTATTGTCGGAGTTGGATTCTCTATAAACCATTCTCCCACCATTTTTAGGTTGTATGGTAAAAAGAAGTAGTGCAAAAAATAGATATTTAATGTATGCACTCCTATATGTTGCAGGACTTTGCCAAGATTTGTCTGCTTTTAAGTTAATACTCAATTTAGAGCATATCCTTTTTATAAGGCACCAGAATGGGTGCCCCACAAAAATGTTATCAAATTCGATTGATTTTTAACTGTTGGCATACAGCTAAGTCTATATTTTGCGGTGCTAGACTTAAAAAATCTCTGCAACCGTTAAAAATTCCGTTAAAAACTTGCCAAGATAATTCCATGCGGACCTGCCTTGTAGCTTCACCATGCTGATTATGCTATGATATACAGCGGCAATCTCCGCTCTCTCGTCACTTCTGAAGTGCAGGGAGTTCTTGCGTCTGTTCATAAAGGGACAGACCACCCTCTCCAGCGGTTAAAAGCACGAAGTAAGAAGGTCTCCCGCGCTAGAAACTTGCGTTTCTGAATCAAGGTTAGCTCTACGGATATACGCACGGGTCGGGTCTTTGTACGGCTTCCAGTGTTTGTGCTCTATGGGGATTGAGTCCTAATTTGAGGGCTTACTGTTTTTGTGTAAATATTTAGTTGTTTTTGACGATCCACCTCTCTATGTCCCGCGTCTTATTGCTGAAATTGATTCCAATCTTGAACAACTTCCGTGAATCCGTCTCGAAGGGGCGGGCGTAATGCTTTTCTTCTATCTGGGCGATGGCCTCTTCGGCGGTGCCTTCCAGCTTGAACTCCATTACGTAGATGTTTTTACAATTTCTGTATCTCGAACGGCACTTCTATCTTCGAGAAACGGGTGTAGAACGGTATCAGGAACTTGATGACCCCTTCTTCCACTTCCCGGTTGGGAAATCCGAGGCGGTATAAGCCAAATTCTTTGTCATATTCCTTGATGGTGAGATAACCGCTCTGGAAGATGACCGGTATGGGCTCTTCGTTACCGTAGATGCTGTTCAGCACGTCGGCATCAGTTTCCTCGTGCGCCATGCGCTCCAGGTCGTAATGGTTGTTTTTGAGCAGCTCTACCAGATAGGTGGGGATGCCGGTTTCGAACCAGTAGTTGTCGAACTTTTTGTACTTAAAGGTGTTGAGCAGGCTGAAAGGGTTGTAGATGCCTTCCGTGTTTTCTACAAAGTGGTAGCCCTCGTAACAAGATTTCAGTTCTTGGCATGCCTCCTGGTATGTCATTTTCTGTGCGGCTGCCAATTCGTGGATTTCTTCTTTGAAGTTGTCGTGGATTTTGACCTTTCCGAATTTCGTGGCTCCTGTAAGCAGGGCGAACTTGATGCAGCCGTCTATGGTTTTTAATACCCCGTAGAAGGGTTTCAGCGTGTTGCGGAATTCGCGTTGCAGGTCGTGGTTGCCGATGGCTTGCAGCAAGGGCCTGTCGTACTCGTCGATGAGGATGGCCACTCGCTTGCCCGTCTGCTTGTAAGCGTGTTCAAGGATACCTTTGAAGCGTAGCGCCAAGGTGGTTTCCGCTATCCCCGTGCTATAGATTGCTTCCCATTGCGAGAGGGCATTGTCCAGAATCTTGTCCAGGCTGTCCGGTGTGTCATATCTTCCAATGTTCAGGTCCAAGTGCAGCACGGGGCGTTTCACCCAGTTTTTCTCCAGCTTTTCCATTGCCAGTCCTTCGAAAAGCTCCCGCTTGCCTTGGAAGTAGGCTTCCAGGGTAGATATGAGCAGGCTCTTGCCGAAGCGGCGCGGGCGGCTCAGGAAGTAGTAACTGCCGCTGTTCACTATCTTGTGAATAAGGGCCGTCTTGTCTATGTAGACATAGCTATCGTTGCGTATTTTCCTAATTTCCGTACCGTTGTTTCAAAGTCAAGTTGACACCTGTGTCACCCTTTAAACATAAATATCCGTTACGCGCGCGAGGCAAATTATCAATATGCACAGACCTGTATCGTTTGTGTGTGATAAATATTAGCCTAATAGGGAGTATTGGAAAAAGGGTGCCACAAGTGTCAAGGTTGTAAGTGAAGTTAAGGCTTCAGGACTCCGGTATGGATTCTGTAGTTCCTCAAATCACTCTCCAGGCAATCTGCCACCTCTTTCTCAAAACTCTCCCTTTCTTGGTCTGTTTTCGGGAACGACCTCCAGAAATGCGTTATGGCATGTATCTGGTTGATGTTGTTGCTCAGCCCTTTTTTAAAAGGTTGTAGGTTCTGGTACTCATCATCGTTGCTTGGGCGATGGTCTCGTTGGTCAGATGTCTGCCGTTAACGAGCTGTTCTTTCTGGCATTTGCTCAGAAAGGCTCCGAATGCCGGTGTCACCGGCTCTTTCTTTGTCATGTTGACTCTTTTAATTGTTAAACAATAATAAAAACAAGCGAAATCATTTCCATGTAGTGGAAACGACCGGACTTGTGTATCTGGGCACTTATGCGTTCCTTCGCGTCGTAATTTTAAACATAAACAAAAATCAGTAAATTATGGAACACCGCAATATCAGCCTTTTCAGAGGCTATTCGGACACAGAATCAGTAGAAACTTCTCTTGAAGAAATAGTCAACATCATTAAATGCGACGCTGCCCTGCGAGACCGCACCGAGAAACATCGCTACTACTTGCAGCAAGACCTGCGTAGGGATGCCGACCGCGAGAAGTCCGGCTGTCCCTGCTTCGCTGTTGCCGTCTGCTTTGAAGGTGGGAAGACCCGCGAACATATCTGTGCCTGGACCGGCTATACCTTGGTCGACCTGGACCATATCGCTCCCGAGCGGATGGCTGCCACACTGACATTGATTTGTGCCGACAAGTATACATTGATGGCCTACACCACTATCAGCGGTCATGGCATCCGTATCATCTGCCGCATCGATGACCTGAACGGAGCGGAAAAGGGAAAAGCCTTCCGGCAATACGCCAAGTATTTCAATCAAGTCAACGACTACTATTCCTGCCTGGTGGGCTTCGAAAGCGACGGGCAGTGCAAGAATGCTACCCGTATCAGTGGACTGGCTTCCGACCCTCATGTATATTACAATCCCAGTGCTGCTTCTTTTGTTTTGCAAGATAGTCCGATTGCTCCCCAACCGCAGGATAACGCTTCCGAAGCTGTGCCGACAAAGCGCAACAAACGTTTGGAGAAGGTGGTGAAAGCTGCCGAACGCCTGCTGGAAGAGGAGGGAGTGAGTTATTGTGAACATCATCATAACGAATATGTGATGCGCATGGGTTATCTGCTCAACCAGTATGGAGTGGCTCGGAAGACAGCCGCCGCTTGGGCAGCGGAGCACTTTCCCGACTATGACGGGGATGTGGCAGCTGTCATCGGCTCCTGCTACGCGAATACCGGGGAGCATGGCACCCGCTCCCTTGTCCGCAGGGGAGAGGGCGATGAAAAGTTTGCCACGGTGGCAGATATCGAGCAGTTCCTTTCCGAACAGGCGAAGTTCCGCAAAAATACGGTGAGTGGCAAGTTCGAAGTCCTGATGACCGACTGCGGAGAGGAGTATGCGGAGCTGACCGACCGCTACGTCAACACGTTGTGGAGCCGCATGAACAAGGCAGGGATGCTTGCCCGCATTGCGGACATACGTTCCGTGCTCGATTCGGAGTACACACCGCTTTTCAATCCCTTTGTAGCCTATCTGGAGGGGCTGCCTGCTTGGGACGGTACTACTGACCCTATTGCTCGTCTGGCTGCCGGCGTACATGTGAAGGACGACCAGAAGCTTTTCGGCATCTACTTCAAGAAGTGGCTGGTGGCCACCATTGCTTCGCTGCTCGATACCAAGGTGGTGAATCATGAGATTCTGGTCTTCATCGGTAAGCAGGGCATCTACAAGACTACCTGGATGCAGCGTCTGCTTCCTGTCGAACTTCAGCGTTATTTTTATGTGAAAAGCAACAGCCGGCGCGTCAGCAAGGACGACCTTTTTACGCTGACCGAGTTTGCACTGGTATGCCTTGAAGAGCTGGAGGAGATGACCTCTGCCCAGGTCAGCCAGTTGAAGGCCATCACCGGCATGACAGACGTGAACGAGCGTGCCGCCTACGGACACTTCAAGGAGAGCCGTCCGCATATTGCCAGCTTCTGTGGCACGAGCAACAACGTCACCTTCCTCAACGACCTCAGTGGCAACCGCCGTTGGCTTCCCTTCGAGGTGGATTCCATAGACAGTCCTTTCGATTATCCCATAGACTATGCCGGAGTGTATGCGCAAGGCTATGCCCTCTGGAAGAGCGGCTTTCACTACTGGTTTGAGCAGGAGGAGATTGATGCCGTGAATCTTCATAACCGTTATTTTGAGGTGCCCTGCCTGGAGCGTGAGCTCGTTCAGGTGTACTATCGCCGCCCCATGCCGGGCGAGGAGTGTATGTTCTTGACCAATGCCCAGATACTGGGACATATCAACATAGGTATCCGGCAACCCTTGAGTCCCACGCGCCTCGGTCTGGTGATGAAGCAGGAGGGCTATGAGGCTGTCCGTTCCGGTGGCCGCCGTGGTTATCGGGTGGTCGAGCTGAAAGGGGATGAAATCTACCGCAACCAATGCGCCATGGCGCGCTATGTGGGGGATTGATTCTTTCATGGTTTTCCTAAATACCTGAATATAAGTTCCACCTGCAGGGAGGTGAATATTTTCTGGGAGCCTTTGTAGCCGGTATGCCGCAGGGCTTCGTCCAGTTCCAAATTCAGCTTCATCCATTTGGACAAGCGGTTGAGTGCGGATGCCGGTGAAATGGTGGGGGCGTATGCCTCTGCCAGTTCACGTTTGTAATAGGGACGGACGGGCCACTCTTTGCCGGGGATATTTTCGTAGTCTTCAACGTACTTCATAAACAATACTTTAACTGGTTATTACACTGTAAATGTACGGAATTTTTTCTGTATGCCCATTGCCGGAACCCGGTATAATCTTACCTAATCTCACATTTTCCCACATCCCTTCATATCACTTCACCGCATCTCTTATTCTGCCCGGAGGTACGTCGTATCTTTGTTCTGTCAGACGATGAAGGGTGAAGATTAGTAATCGTGACGCGCGAAGATTAGTAATCGTAAGCCCCTGGGATTAGTATCGTCTCCCTATCTTTTAACTTATAATTTTTAATTTATGATTAACTACAGTATCGTGATGCGTGGCAATCCTACCGATAAGACGGTTGCCAAAAAAGCGTACGCAAGTGCGCAATATTCGGAAGTGATGGACATCAACCGCTTTGCCGAGCATATAGCCAGTCATGGCTGCGTGTACAAGCGTTCGGATATCGTTGCTATCCTCACCATGTCCGTGGATTGCATGCGGGAGCAGTTGCTGGCCGGACAAAAAATCCAGTTGGGCGACCTGGGGAGTTTCTACATCAGCATCAACAGCACCGGCGCGGCTTCTGCCAAGGAGTTCAATCCTGCCATCCATATCCGTAGGCTGAATGTGAACTGGACCTGCGGTCAGCGTTTTGGAGAGCTGCTGGAGGAGGCGGAATTCAATCTGGTGGCAACCCGAAGTGCAGCCCGTGCCGTGGTGAAAGCCCTGAAGGCCGGAAAGACTACCGTAGACCTGACCGGAGCCACTGGCGGGGGTGAAGATGCCGGTGGAGGCAGCAACCCGGGAGGCGGTTCGGACGGAGACCAGGGGGAAAATCCGTTAGGATGAAACGAAAAGACAAAAGAGAGAAAATAAATATGTTCTTCTGTCTAAAAAATGCAGCTAACCATAGTATTTAATTCCTTAATTGCAAATTGTTATGAGTGAGAAAACAAAATCAAAATCTGTATGGGGCATTGTCCTTAAAGTGATTATTACCGTGGCCACTACATTGGCCGGAGTGTTTGGCTTGACTTCCTGCATCAACCGTTAGCCGGATGAAAGCAGGCAGTTTCTATCAGAACTATCGGGAGGTAACCCTCCTGGTAGTTCATTGCAGCGCTACGCGCTGTGACCGTCACTTCTCGGTGGAGGCGCTTCGCCGCAGTCATCTGGCACGGGGCTTTGCCGATATCGGTTATCATTTCTACATCACCCGTGACGGCGAGGTGCATATTTGTCGTCCGGTTCATCAGATTGGAGCCCATGCCACCGGCTGGAACGACAAGAGTATCGGCATCTGCTATGAGGGTGGGCTCGACGAGAATGGTGTCCCTGCCGATACACGTACCTATGCGCAGAAATGCTCTTTGCTCGACTTGCTCCGGCAGCTGAAGACCGACTATCCCAATGCCCGTATTTCAGGGCATCGGCAACTCAGTTCCTCTATCCATAAGGCTTGTCCTTGTTTTGACGCCAAAAGCGAATACGAGACAATTAAAAATTAATTTTCTCCACGTATCCTATCGGCATGTCCACATGTGCGCAGCCCAGCATATCCAGCCGGACTGCCACTTTGCTTTTTCCTCCTATCATGACCAGTTCTCCCTCCAATCCGGCAAGGGGGCCTTTTATTACTTTCACGGCATCACCTGCTGCCAGAGGTGTACTGCAAATCTCTACAGCCTCCGGGCTATAGTCCAGCATAAAGCGGAAACGTTCCATCTGTTCCTCGGGAATGACGGCGGGACGGCTTTCACCGCGCAATACCATGTACCGACTGATAGCTTGTAAGGTAAGCGGCAGGGGGCGTTCCTGCGGAGTGACATGCACGAAAATCATCATCGGGATGACCAGGCGGTCCACTTTCTTGCGCCGGTCGCTCCATTGGCGTATTTCGCTTTGTATGGGTAAGTAATATTCCACTCCCATAGCTTTCAGCCGTTCGGCAGTCTTCTTTTCCAGACAAGACTGCACGTATGCCACCAGCCATTGGCGACGAGGAATAATATGAGGGGTGATATCAGTATGGTTCATGTAAAATCCTTTAAAGGTGTATTTCTATGGTCTATAAATAGTTGAGGTTCGGGCGCGCTACGCGGTCGCCTGTCACATTGGAGGGGCGGGGTTAATTAAAAATTAGAAATTAGAAATTAAAAATTAGACACTCGATTATTTACTCTCAACTCTTAATAGCTAGTCGCTAACTCAACTGTATCCGTATTTCTTACCGTAGCCGTAATACTTTCCGTATTTACCATAGCCGTAGTAATAACCGTATTTTTTCTTCTTCATATCGATTCCGTTGACTACTGTGCATAAGTTGGGGAGACGATGATGCTCCTGAAGCTCGTTGATGAGCTGGTAATCGGTCTTATGCGTATAATCTGCACGACAGACGTAGATACTGGCGTCCGCTACGCGCGAAAGGATGAGCGTGTCGGTCACCATGCCGATAGGGGCTGTATCCAGTACGATATAGTCATATTCTTTGCGTAATGTACTGATGGTGTCTTCCAGTGACTGGCGTGCCAGTAGTTCCGTAGGATTGGGTGGGATGGGACCGCCCAATAGCAGGTCGAGGTTGGAAGTTATGCCGGAAGGCTGTATCAGCGCATGAAGGTCTGTGGATTTGGGGGCGGCAAGGTATTGGGTGATTCCTTTTTCTTTGTGTGAAAGATGGAACAACTTGTTCAATCCCGGTTTGCGTATATCCAATCCTACCAGAATGACCTTTTTGCCGAGCAGCGCCAGACTGAGGGCGAGGTTGGAAGCTATGAAAGTCTTGCCTTCACCGCTTATGGTGGAGGTAACCAGGACGACTTTCTTATCCGGATCGCCCATCATGAAGAGCAGGTTGGTGCGCAGGCTGCGGAAGGTTTCCGTCATGATGTCGTTGTCGTTTTCGCGTACGGCAATGGCAGACTCTTCATGCTTGTTTGAACCGGTAAGGGGGATGTCACCGATAATGGGAACCTTTGTGAGCTTTTCCACATCGGTATGCCCTTCAATGCGGAAACGGAGCAGGTTCAATAGGAAAATGATGCCCAAGGGAATGCCGATGCCGATGACAAAGGCAATCATATAGATTTTTTTGCCTTGGGGAGAAACGATGCCGGCAGGCATGGGCTCTTCGATAATGCGTCCATTGTTGGCGGTTGCAGCCAGTGTGATGGCGTTTTCCTCGCGTTTCTGCAGCAACATGATGTAGAGGGTGGCCTTGATTTCCTGCTGGCGTGCGATACTCATGAACTCCTGCTCCTGCTTGGGGGCGTTGCTGATGCGGCTTTCGTACTTGCGCGACTGTCGGTCGATGTTGCTCCGGGTGATTTGCAGGCCTTTCAAAACACTGTTTACGGTGGTTTTCACATTGTGGCGCATGGCCTCGATCCCCGTGTTCAGATTGATGATGGCGGGATTGCTTTCGGAGGAGGTACGTAGCAGGCGCTTACGCTCCACGATGAGATTGTTGTACTTGTCTATGGCGGAGGTCAGGTTCATGTCGCTCAGTCCTACGTTGGCAGGGATGATCTCGTCGTTGTTTGCAGGATTGTTGATGTAGTCGCGCAGATAGTTCACGAGGTTGATTTGGGTGGCGTTCTCTGCATATTGCTGTTCGTACTTGGAACTTTCCTGAAGGGCAAGCTGCGCGTCGCTGCTGATGTCGGTCAGTCCGGCGCGTTGCTTGAATTCCGCCAGTTCGGTTTCTGTGGTGCCCAGTTCGTGGTTGATGATGCTGATACGTTCCTCGATGAAGTCGGCGCTTTTCTGGGCCACTTCATTCTTTTCGGTGTTGGTGTCCTGATTATAGAGTATTATCAGTTCTTGGGTGAAATCGGAGGCTCGTTGTATATGGGTGTTTTGTACACTGATGGTGGCAATGGTACTGGTATTGGATATGGGGGCTACGGTCAGACCTGCCCTATAGCCTGCTGCTGCGGCAGTGGGGGTACTGATGATAGCCTTCAGATTGACGGGCTCTTGCGGAGCAGGCAATGAATCATTGTGCGAAATGGTGATGACACCTACCGGGAGTGGTAGAATGGCAGGTAGTTCGTCGAAAGATTTGGTCGTTTCTTGCTTGTCTCCGTTTTGTATATAAAAGGCTGTGACAGTCAGTTGGCCGGTAGGGGAGTATATCAGTTCCAGCCGAATGTTCCCTTCCAGTTTGTCAGCTTCCTCGGCGGTCATGAACACATCAAGAGGGGAGTTTTTGTAAAGTGGAACATCGTAGCCGAAAGATTGTTCGATGGCGATGTTGGTATAAAGGTTCAGACGTGACACGACTTTCTTGATGAGTGTCCTTGATTTCAGAATTTCCAGCTCATTGTCAAAGTTGCTGGTCATGGAAAGCATACCAAAATCCTGCATGGCAGACAGTGCATTGTTGGTACTTTTCTTGTCGTCTTCTTTAATTAGGATAGAAGATGACACTTCGTAGACGGGTATTTGGTAACGGAGATAAGCAAAGGCCAGGCCAGTGCATATCAATACGCTTGCCACAAACCAGGGCCAATGAATGATGTATTTGAAAAAGAGGGCTTGGAAATCTGTTTTTTCCTCTTTTTCGTTTAAAAGGTCATCGTATAAATCTTCTTTCATTTTTTGAGGATTAAAATTATCTTACAATGTTGACAATCAGACTTGCGAGTGAAACAAGGGAAGTAATCACAGAAACCCAGATAGTGGTACTGTTACTGACGCTTGCACTCTTTGCCTTGGTTTTATTTGGAGCTATATAAAGGATATCATTCTGCTGCATGTAGTAGTAGGGAGAATGAAGAATATTCTGCTCGTTCAAGTTTAGGCTGATGACATTTCGCTGGCCGTTACAGTCTTCGCGGATGAGCTTGACGTTGTTTCGTATACCGTAAATGGTCATGTCGCCTGCCATGGCAAGCGCCTCGAAAATATTCACTTTCTCATTATTGATAGTGAAAGTTCCGGGACTGTTCACTTCACCGAGGACAGAAATTTTGTAGTTGGACATACGTACAGTGACAATAGGTATTTCTTTGAGATAAGGACGAAGCTGTTCACGGATAAGGTTCTCGGCTGCATTTTTAGTTAAGCCCCCTACTTTCAGTCTGCCTATCACGGGGAAGTCTATCTCACCTGCATTGTCTACGAGATATTGTTGCAGAGCTGGTTGCGATGTAGTGCTGGCATTGGATTGTGCTATATTATTATAGGTCTGCATGGTCAGGTTGAACGGTGCGGCAGCTTGCGGATCAGTGGTGTTTATGGTGATATTCAGCAAGTCTTTAGGTTGGATACGCGCATCGTAGAGGGTATCCTGCTGATTGACTTCATTGATGACGATTTCCTTATAACTCTTATCTGTAAGTGATTCGTAACTTTGTAGATAAGGTACTTTTTTGTAAGATTGGCAGCTTGCCAATGTAATTGCCGCCATCAAGATGGCTATACTTTTCTTGTTTTTCATTACTGCTCCTTTTAATTTTTGATTTTCAATTTTAATTCTCAATACGCTTCTTTCTCGCCTTGAATGGCGTTTCTGATTGTCTTGTATATAATGTATAAATCCAATAGAAAAGTCCAGTGTTCCAGATACCATACATCGCGCTGTACACGTCCCTCCATCTGCCAGAGTTCTTTGGTTTCACCACGGTAGCCGGTGACTTGGGCCCAACCGGTGATGCCGGGCTTTACCAGATGTCTGACCATATATTTGTCGATAAGGCGTGAATATTCTTCTGTGTGTTTCAGCATATGGGGGCGTGGCCCTACAACGGACATTTGCCCCAGTAACACATTGATAAATTGGGGAAGTTCGTCAATGCTGGCTTTACGGATGAAATCTCCGATTTTTGTTTTGCGCGGGTCATTGGCGGTGGCTTGTAGTTCGTCACTGTCTATGTTGACACGCATCGAACGGAATTTGTAACACCAGAATTCATTTCCATTCTCTCCGCTTCGTTTTTGTTTGAAGAAGATAGGACCGGGGGAGGATAGCTTGATAGCGGTACCTATGATGATGTAGACGAAGGGGAATACTGTACACAGAAAAACGAGGGAGAAAAAGAGGTCGAAGGCTCTTTTCAGCAGGCGATTTTCCATTTGTGCCAAAGGTTCCTCGCGGATAGTGAGTACGGGGATATTGCCAAACATCTCGAAGTGCATGCGACGATGCAGGTAATTGCGAATATTAGGTACACTATAGAAACGAATCAAGTGATTTTCGCAATAATTGATGATTGGAAGTATTTCATGGCTACGTGCAGAAGGCAAGCAGCAATAGACTTGTTCTATATGGTGTTGCTGTAAATAAGTGACAACTTCTTTAGGCTGCCCTAAATAGGGGACATCTCCGGGAAAATCATCAGAAGGTACATCACAGAAATAGCCGGTAATGCGGAAGCCCGTGGTGGGATCTCCGGTCATTTCCTGATAGAGTTCTGTCATGTTTTTGTTACTGCCGATTAAAATGACGGTACGTGAGTTACCTCCATGTTCTCGATATTTTTTCAGTAAATACCGGAAAAGAAGGCGATATATAGCGAGGCAGATAAAGAAAATACTATAAAAGCATGTAAAAAAACGGAGTGAACTGGTACCGATATCTGCTAAAGTAGCCAAGCTGATGAACAGCGTGGCGTGAAAAGTTGTATTACGGAGAGCCCGACGTACAATGCGTTCCGGACGTACAATACGTTCATGCAGTACGACGCCATTGGAGTAATTGCAAAGTAGATAGACTAGATTCAATAATACCAATAGCTGGGACAATGAATGTGTAAATTCATTGCCCAGTGTTTGGTAGTCAAAAATGTGATATAGCGAGATGAAAATGATGTTCAGTAAGCATAAGTCACCAAAGATAATGACGAACTTAATCACTTTATTGAAATGGAGAACTTGTTTCATAATTCACACTAATTCAATAGCTTTTTTCTTTCTCAATGGTATTGAAAGAGAAAAAACTGTTCATTCTTGTTTGTTTAATAATTCTCTTACTTACAAGGTAATGGATACCAATACTCTCTTACTTACAAGGTAAGAGGTGGTATTTTATTTGGAGAATAATCTTATAAACCAGCCATTAAAAGGTATTTTACATTAAAAGACTATATATGTAATTAAAATGTAAAACGATATTTTATCTCATAATTAAATTTAATTTTTGAATTCAAAATGGGGGCTTTTATGTAAATATATAGGACTGAAATACAAGTGGCTGCAATGTGTCTTATATCTATATATGAGTTGGATATGAATTAAAAAATAAATCTATTTTTTGTGATTGTAATAATCTTTTTCATATCTTTGCAGCCATAAAATATATTCTCTTACCTTGTAAGTAAGAGAATAAAATTGGATAATAAAAGTACTCCTATACAAATAGGAATACTTTTACAAATTCTAGTTTTTAGGGCTTTTTCTTTTTGTTTGGATGGATTGTTGCAATCACTTTTTTATTTGCTTTACTCATCGCATTGTTGTCAAAAGAAGCAAGGTAAACGTGAGTTACCTTTTCAGAAGTATGTCCTAAGCTTTCACTAATCACAGAAATGGCCACTCCTTCGTCTTTGGCAGTGGTGGCCCAGCTATGGCGGGCTACATAAGATGTTAATGGAATGCTTAACCGTAACATCTTCGAAAGTGTGTGTAAATGTTGGTTGTAGAGCCGTAAAGCACTTTTGTATTGTCTGTAACCATCTTCCCCGGTCAGTGATAATATCGGTAGCAAATAGGGGGAAGAGGCGGCTTCGTTTTTATACCTATTTATAATCTGTGCGGCATACGACTCTATATGTACGGACAATTGCTGACGGGTCTTATGGCGGTAATAATAAATGGTATTGTGCTTGACATCCGTTTTGCGGAGATGTACAAGGTCTACGAACGGAATGCCTCGTAAGTAAAAACTTAACAGAAACATGTCGCGGCTGAAACGCAAGGCAGGCTTCTTCTCCAAATCGAGATTTACCAAGCGCCGGATTAGTAAAGGGGAGATGGCCCGTTTGGTGGTAGGCTCATAACCGGTGAATACATAGGCGAACAAATCGTCTATACTGTGTGTGAATGGAATGCCTTGTTCGGCAGCCTGGTGAGAGATGGAACGGAGCATACGCATATAGGTGGATATGGTATTATGGCGCCGCCCTTCACCGAGCAGCCGGTCTTCGTATTGCTTGATGAGGCTGGGGGTGAGATCTGCAAAAGTGATGGAACGGTGGCCGATGAAGCGGAAAAAGCTGTTCACTGTACTGGTATATATACCGGATGTACTGTATCGTCCGGCTTGTTTTGTCCGCTGTATCAGGGAAGCGGAAAAATTATGTATAGTATTCATAATCTGAATTTTAATATTTTAAATACATATAAAACAACCTTGAGCATGAAATGATTGTATGGCAATCAATGCACGCTTAGGGGAGAAATGGTAAAATTTCTATATAAATTCAGATATGTATTCTCCGGGCAGACAGGAGGAGGGTTACAGTATGCCCGAACGTACCCGACTCAGTGTTTCGGGGGTCATCAGCAGATAGGACGCAATGTGCGACAAGGGAGCCCGCTTGATGACTTCGGGCTGATGTTCCATGAGCTGGTTATAGCGCTCGCGTGCAGTCTCAAACCGCCAGGAGTCAGCCTTTATCTGTGAAACAATCAGGGAATATTCCAGAATCTTCCGATAGAACATGTTTATTTCCCATGAGATTTCGGTAAGTGTCAGCAGCTTGTTGTATGGCAGCAGGTATACGACACTCGGTTCGAGTGCCTCAATCATGAGGTGGGTGGGTTCCTGCTTCAAGGTACTTTCTATGCAGATGATGATGCAGCCTTCATAGGAAAAGTGTTCGGTGACGTCTTTACCGTTTTTATAATAGAATTGGCGCAACATGCCTTTTCCTACAAATACGATATTATGGCTTATCTGCCCTTCATTGAGTAATAATGCGCCCTTTTCTACTTCCTTGCGAATGAGGATTTCCTCTATCAACCTTCTTCCCTCGGGAGCCATGCCTGGATAGCGGGAGTTGATAGCGGCATCTACGGTTTCTTTCAATAGTGCATCCATAAAGCCATAATTTGTTTGTTCGAGGGGCAAAGATAAGGTTTTTACGAGAAAAAATCAGCTCCGTATGAAACTTTTGTTTACCCATTTCATGCCATACCAGCGGCGGACGAAAATGAAGCCGCGGATATTCTCGTCCAACAGGAAGGCTACCCACATGCCGCAGATACCCCAGCCGAAGGGGAAGCCGAAAAGGTATCCCACACCTACAGCTACACTCCACTGCACCACCAACCCTACGTAGAAGGGGTAGTTGACATCTCCTGCCGCACGAAGGGCGTTGGTGGCGAAGATGTTGATGGGGCGGCCTATTTCGAGGAGTACATCTATGATAAGGATGGTGGCACCCATACGTATGATGTCGGGGTTGGACGTGAGCCAGCCAAAGATGGCATGCCCCGAAAGGGCGAGGATGCAGGACAGCATGACGGTAATCATGACGGACTTCTTCATGACGTATTTTCCCATAAGGAAGGCTGCGTGAGGTTTCTTCTCGCCTATCAGATGCCCGATACAGATGGCGCCGCCTTGTGCCATGGAGATGCTGAACAGATAAGCGAACATGATGATGTTGACACAATAGGTACGGGTGGCGAGCGCTTCCACTCCCAGCATGTTGATGAAGTAGGTGATGACGACTTGCGACGAGCTGTACGACAATTGTTCGCCGGCAGAGGGCAGGCCTACCTTCATCAGGTTCTTTAGTTCTATCCACGGAAAAGGGCGGAAGTATGCCGGTGGGAAACGGTGGATGTGCTTGCGGAACAGTATGACGAACAGTATAATCATGGAGACACCCCGGCTGAAGGCTGTGGAGATGGCGGCGCCTTCCACGCCCAGTTCCGGAAAGCCGAAGCGGCCGAAGATGAGGGAGTAGTTGCCGATGATATTGAGGATATTGACTACGACGGTGACCATCATCGGGTAGATGGCCTTGTTGGCACTGCGCAGGGAGGCGGAGAGGGTGAGGGATAGTGCCTGGAAGAAGGCGAAAGCGCCTACGATACGCATATAGTCCATGCCGTCCTGCATCAGTTCAGCGGTGAGCCCCATCAGCCGGAGGATGGGACGGGCGCAGGAGAACAGTACCAGGCTGACCGTGATACCTACCGCCAGGTTGACGAGGATGGATACGCCGACTACTTGCACTACTTTCTTGTGTAGTTTCGCACCGAGATACTGGGAACACAGAACGGACGTTCCGAGGTTGATGACTTCGAAAACGAGGAAAGTGAGCATGATAATTTGGTTGACTACCCCTACGGCGGCAACACTGTTGTCCGAGTGGCGGCTCAGCATGATGGTGTCCACCGCACCGAGCATCATGATGAGAAGTGTCTCTATAAAAATGGGGGCGGCCAGCTTGGCAAGCCGCTTTTTTAGGCTTTCTTGTTGTATCATTGTCCGTGTATGTGCACTATACTTTAAAAATCGCGCAAAGATAAGGAAAGGTTGAAAAGGACGGTTTGATATGTATCAAATTTTTTTTCTTGTTTTAGGGTTTGAGTGTTAACGTGTTATCTCAAATTGTATGAAAACGGTGAAAAAAATATGTAGGAAAGATTTGCACAGTCCAAAAGTTTGCCCTACATTTGCACCGCATTTGAAAAGAATGCTGGTTATAAAAAAGGAAGTTTGGGTGAGTGGCTGAAACCACCAGTTTGCTAAACTGACGTACGGGTAACCGTACCGGGGGTTCGAATCCCCCAGCTTCCGCCAGATGCACTCTTAGCTCAGTTGGTAGAGCAACTGACTCTTAATCAGTGGGTCCAGGGTTCGAATCCCTGAGGGTGTACAAGACAAATGCGAGGGTGGGTTCATCTAACGGTTAGGATACATGCCTCTCACGCATGGTATACGAGTTCGATTCTCGTACCCACTACAAAAACAAGAAAGCGGTTGACTGATGAAACGGTTAACCGCTTTTTGTTTTTCATTTTTCTGTTGTAATCCGAAAATAGTTTCTATATTTGCACCCGCTATGGCGAAATGTATATTCTATATCTTGTTAGGGTTGTTCCTCATATCGAAGTTCACTTCCGTTTCTGATGATATGGAGGGATGTAAGACACTCCCTACTGCGGATGTGCATTATTTCTCCGGAGCCCAGCACAGCTTGTCGGGGGCAGATGGCAGACAATGCCAGGAAAAAGGGGAGGACGCGAATTATAATTGCCTGGCAGATGCCGGTTGCATAGGAAATACCTTCTCATTACGGCATGCCTCTTGCTCGAAATTGTTGAGGCTTAATCCGGACTTCATTGCTGTCAAGGTCGCGAGAACCCTGAAAACTCTGCTCCCGGAAGAAAAGACAACTTCTTTCCCCTTTACTTTCCATCCCCATAAGATTTCATATAGATATTATGTATATACGCTGAGGCGTATTCTTATTTAGTACTTTCCCTTCCTCTCTTTCGGGAGCCAGAGAGATTGCCCGTCTCCCCATGCCGAGTTTTTCTCTATTTTTTAAGTACTGATAATCAATATATAATGGATTTTCTATCGGATTTTATTCTCCATATCGATCAGTATATGATTGATATAGTGCAGGAATATCATATGTGGGCGTATGCCATATTGTTTCTGCTGATTGTGGCCATTATTGTGGTTTCCATACTGCCGGCCGTGGTAGAAGTGCTGCGTGCAAGACTGAAACAACGAAAACAAAAATAAATTAATATACTTAGTACATTTATCCATTATGAAGAATTCTTTTTTTAGCCGGTTCACACCGAAAGAACCGAAATTCTTTCCTTTGCTGAAGCAATTGTCTGAGATTTTATTGTCCTCGTCGGCTCTGTTGATAGAAATATTGGGCCATGACTCGCCTGAGAAGAGGGCGGAAGATTATAAACGAATCAAAGATTTGGAGCGCGAGGGCGATAAGCTGACCAATCTGATTCTGGATGAACTGGGCACTACTTTCATTACTCCTTTTGACCGGGAGGATATCCACGACCTGGCTTCGGGCATGGATGATGTGATTGATGGAATAAACAGCTGTGCCAAGCGTATCACTATCTATAATCCGCATCCTATTTCGGACAAGGGGAAAGAGCTGGGACATATGGTTCAACAAGAAGCGGCCCTCATCGGCCAGGCCATGGATGAACTGGAGGCATTCCGCAAGAGTCCGGATAAGCTGCGCGCATATTGCAACCAGCTGCATGACATAGAAAACCGGGCAGATGATATTTATGAATTTTTCATCACCAGGCTTTTTGAAGAAGAGAAGGACTGCATTGAACTCATCAAAATCAAGGAGATTATGTATGAGTTGGAAAAAACGACGGACGCAGCCGAACACGTGGGCAAGATTTTGAGGAGCCTGATTGTGAAATACGCATAAACGAACGGACGCATGGAACTATTAGTGATTATCATTGTACTGGCTCTGATATTCGATTATATCAACGGTTTTCATGATGCGGCCAATTCTATTGCCACCATTGTGTCTACCAAAGTGCTTACACCGTTTCAGGCGGTGATATGGGCGGCTTTCTTCAATTTTGTGGCCTTTTTCATCGCCAAGTGTGTCATCGGCGGTTTCGGCATTGCCAACACCGTATCGAAAACGGTGATGGAGCCTTACATAACTTTGCCTATCATTCTGGCCGGCGTGATTGCGGCCATTGCCTGGAATCTGTTCACTTGGTGGAAAGGAATCCCTTCCTCTTCTTCGCACACGCTTATCGGAGGTTTTGCCGGAGCTGCCATCATGGCACACGGTTTTGAGGCCATCCAGTTGAGTATCATTCTGAAGATTGCGGCATTCATTTTTCTGGCTCCCTTGATTGGTATGGTGGTGGCATTCGGTTTTACGTTGTTGGTCTTGTACATTTGCCGCAGGGCGCATCCCCATACGGCCGAGGTGTGGTTCAAGAAACTGCAGCTGGTGTCTTCGGCTTTGTTCAGCATCGGGCACGGTCTGAATGATTCACAGAAGGTAATGGGTATCATTGCTGCGGCTATGATAGCCGGACATTCGGAAGGACTGGGAATGGGGATAAACAGTATTGATGACCTGCCGGACTGGGTGGCATTCTCTTGTTTTACGGCCATTTCACTCGGTACCATGTCCGGCGGGTGGAAGATTGTGAAGACCATGGGGACTAAGATTACGAAGGTGACGCCACTGGAAGGGGTGATTGCGGAAACTGCCGGTGCGTTTACGCTTTATCTGACGGAGTATCTGAAGATTCCGGTAAGTACGACACACACCATTACGGGAGCTATTATCGGAGTAGGGGCCACGAAGCGGCTTTCGGCTGTGCGTTGGGGAGTTACGAAGAGTCTGATGACCGCTTGGGTGCTGACTATCCCCGTCAGTGCTTTGCTGGCAGCAGGGATTTATTGTATCGTATCCCTTTTTTAGAAGTGCTGCCGCATAAAAAATAGACGGGTTCGTTTTATTTTGCATGAGGTTTGCACTATCTTTGCAGCCTGAAACTGTAAAATAGAATGCACATTGGACTGGCTATATAGTTTATTCGTCGAGCACTCCGCCTTGCAGGCGGTTGTGGTACTCTCACTGATTTCCGCTATCGGATTGGGATTGGGGAAGATACATGTTTGCGGCATTTCATTGGGAGTGACGTTTGTATTCTTTGCCGGCATCATTGCCGGGCATTTCGGGTTGTCCATAGACCCGCAGATGCTGAATTATGCGGAAAGCTTCGGGCTGGTGATATTTGTGTATGCTTTGGGTTTGCAGGTGGGACCGGGTTTTTTCAGCTCTTTCCGTAAAGGAGGGGTACAACTGAATATGCTCGCCACGGGTGTAGTGCTTATCGGCACCCTGCTGACTGTACTGGGCAGCTATGGGTTGGGAGTATCCCTGCCGGATATGGTGGGCATACTTTGCGGTGCCACGACAAACACACCGGCACTCGGTGCGGCACAGCAGACATTGAAACAGATGGGATTGGAGTCCAGTACCCCTGCTTTGGGGTGTGCGGTGGCATATCCGCTGGGGGTGGTAGGGGTCATTCTGGCCGTACTGTTCATCCGTAAGACGCTGGCGCATAAGGAAGACCTGGAATTGAAAGAGAAGGATGACGTGAACAAGCCTTACATTGTTGCGTTCCAGGTGCACAATCCTGCCATCTTCAACAAGAGTATCAAGGAAATAGGCGGGCTGAACAGCTATCCGAAGTTCGTGATTTCCCGCTTGTGGCGGGATGGGAATGTGAGTATTCCTACCTCGGAAAAGATTATAAAGGAAGGTGACCGCCTGCTGGTGATTACCTCGGAGAAAAATACGCCGGCTCTGACTGTGCTTTTCGGCGAGCAGGAGCATACTGATTGGAACAAGGAAGATATAGACTGGAATGCCATAGACAGCCAGTTGATTTCGCAACGTATCGTGGTGACGCGCCCGGAGTTGAACGGCAAGAAGCTGGGTTCTCTCCATCTGCGTAATCATTACGGTATCAATATCAGCCGGGTTTATCGTAGCGGCGTGCAGCTGCTGGCCACAGCGGAACTGACCTTGCAATTGGGTGACCGCCTGACCGTAGTGGGCGAAGCCGCTGCTATACAAAATGTGGAGAAGGTGCTGGGCAATGCTGTGAAAAGCCTGAAGGAACCGAACTTGGTGGCGGTATTTATCGGTATTGTCATCGGTCTGGCTTTGGGAGCAATTCCTATTTCCATTCCCGGCATCAGCGCTCCCGTGCGGCTCGGATTGGCAGGAGGCCCTATCATCGTAGGTATTCTTATCGGGACATTCGGTCCGAGGATGCACATGGTGACTTATACTACGCGCAGTGCGAACCTGATGCTCCGTGCATTGGGATTGTCTCTTTACCTAGCTTGCCTGGGACTGGATGCGGGTGCCCATTTCTTCGATACGGTATTCCGGCCGGAAGGGCTGTTATGGATTGCTACGGGTTTTGCGTTGACTGTGGTTCCGGTATTGATTATGGGTATCGTTACCTTCAAGTGGCTGAAGATAGATTTCGGAACAATGGCGGGTATGCTGTGCGGAAGCATGGCAAACCCCATGGCGCTGAACTACGCCAACGACACCATTCCGGGAGACAATCCGTCTGTAGCTTATGCTACGGTTTATCCGCTGTGCATGTTTCTACGGGTAATTATAGCCCAAGTGCTGCTCATGTTCTTCATTAATGGATAATGAAGAATGAGGGATATTATCAACTGTCAATTATCAACTATCAATTAAATAACTATGGGAAATATAACTCCGGAAAGTATTGTCAATGACTTGCGTTATTTGCAATTATTATCACGCAGTTTTCCTACCATTGCTGATGCCAGTACAGAAATCATCAATCTGGAGGCCATTCTGAATCTGCCGAAAGGTACAGAGCATTTTCTGACGGATATTCATGGCGAGTATGAGGCTTTTCAGCATGTGCTGAAGAATGCATCGGGGGCAGTGAAACGTAAGGTGAACGAAATATTCGGGCATACACTGCGCGAAAGTGAGAAGAAGGAAATCTGTACGTTAATTTATTATCCGGAAGAGAAGCTGCAACTTATCAAGGAGCAGGAAACGGACCTGGATGACTGGTATTTGATAACACTGAACCAGTTGGTAAAAGTATGCCAGAACGTTTCGTCCAAATATACCCGTTCGAAAGTACGCAAGGCACTTCCAGCAGAGTTCTCGTATATCATTCAAGAGCTGTTGCACGAATCGAGCATCGAACCTAACAAGCATGCCTATATCAATGTCATAATCAGTACCATTATCTCTACGAAGCGTGCGGATGATTTTATTGTGGCGATGTGCAACCTTATCCAGCGCTTGACCATCGACTCGCTGCATATCGTGGGCGATATATACGACCGCGGACCGGGTGCGCATATTATCATGGATACTCTCTGTGATTATCATAATTTCGACATCCAATGGGGTAACCACGATATTCTGTGGATGGGTGCCGCATCGGGTAATGATGCTTGTATAGCCAACGTAATCCGTATGTCGATGCGCTATGCCAATTTAGCAACGCTGGAGGATGGTTATGGCATCAATCTGTTGCCGCTTGCAACGTTTGCCATGGATACCTATGCGGATGACCCTTGCACCATCTTTGCGCCGAAAATGAACTTTGCCGATGCGGAATACAATGAGAAGACCTTGCGGCTGATTACACAGATGCACAAGGCGATTACGGTTATCCAGTTGAAACTGGAGGCGGAAATCATCAGCCGCCGTCCTGAGTTCGGTATGGAGAACCGGAAACTGCTGCATCTGGTGGATTTCGAGCGTGGTGTGTTTGTATACGAAGGCAAGGAATATCCGTTGCGCGATGTGAATTTCCCCACCGTAGACCCGGCGGACCCGTATCGTCTGTCGGACGAAGAGCGCGAACTGATGCACCGGATTCATTCTTCTTTCATGAACAGCGAGAAGATGAAGAAGCACATGCGCTGCTTGTTTACGTATGGCGGCATGTATCTGGTGTGCAACAGTAACCTGCTTTATCATGCTTCCGTGCCTCTGAATGCGGACGGCAGTTTTAAACATGTCCGCATCGGCCAAAAGGAATACTGGGGACGTAAGTTGCTGAAAAAGACCGACCAGCTGATACGTACCGCTTACTTTGACGAGGACGGTTCGGACGAGAAACAGTTTGCACTGGATTATGTCTGGTACATGTGGTGCGGACCGGATGCCCCTTCCTTCGATAAAGACAAGATGGCTACCTTTGAACGCTATTTTGTGGCCGACAAAACATTGCATAAGGAGACGAAAGGGCATTACTATGCTTTGCGCAACGAGGCTGAGGTGTGTGACCGCATTCTTGAAGAGTTCGGCGTGAAGCCGGGGCCACATTCGCATATCATCAACGGACATGTACCGGTAAAGACCATTAAAGGTGAGAAACCCATCAAAGCGGATGGTAAGCTGCTGGTGATTGACGGTGGTTTTTCAAAAGCCTATCAGCCGGAAACGGGAATTGCGGGATATACGCTGGTATATCATTCCCACGGCTTGCAGTTGGTGCAGCATGAGCCGTTCCAGAGCCGTCAGAAAGCCATTGAAGAAGGACAAGACATCAAGTCTACAACCCTGGTTGTCGAATTCAATTCGCAGCGTATGATGGTGAAGGATACGGATAAAGGAAGTGAACTCGTTACGCAGATTCAGGATTTGATGAAACTGCTGGTGGCGTATAGGACGGGGCTGATTAAGGAGAAACAATAATTTATAATTTCAGTATCGTCACCCCGCCCTCTACAATGATGCCTTTGTCATAGGTTTTCCCTTGGGTGTAGTAGCGGCTGGCGCCATAACCGCCGGTGAGGAATATGCCAAAGCGCTCGGTCAGGTGGTATTCCAGATTGACACGTGCCTGGAGGGCATAGAGACGTGCCGGAATGCCGTAGTCCTTGTTCTTGAAGGTTTCTATATGTTGGTATCCCAGATCTCCGCTGATGAACAGCTGTTTGTAGAGCGGTAATTCAAGACCGGCACGGTAGAAGAGGGCAGCGGAAAACTTATCGCCAAAATCCAGATAATGGGTACCGCCACCGAGGATGGTATAGAAGAGCCGGTTCTTGAAACGGGCACCTACATTCAGCTTGGTGGCATTACCACCGAAAAACATCAGTTGAACTTTTGTTTGGGGATTGGCATTGACTAATCCCAACTGGAAACCATCTAATTTTTCTTTGTAGTAGTTGAATAGACCTATTTGAAGCCCTTTGGCACGTATGGCCATATTGGCAGCGCCTATTTGTAATCCTCGGGCTGTACCACCCACCACATTGCCCAGGCCGGAAACCTGAACACCGGTCATATCTCCGGCGGTGATGTTGGTAAGGGCGGACATCTGCATGCCATTCAAGTCTTCACCGATTACACTTAGCAGGCCGGCCCCTGAAAATCCTTTGAAATTTCCACCGGAAATATTGGCGAGTCCGGCAAAGTGTATGCCGGAAGCACCTTCTCCGCTGATATTCAACAGGCCGCCTATGGAGGCGCCACGATTATAGTCCCCACTGATGTTTGCCAGACCGGAAATGATGACGCCTTGCGCATGGTTTCCGGTGATACCTACCAGTCCCGAAACGGATACTCCGATAAGGTTGTTGCCATTGATGTTGGTAATTCCTGCTATCTGCATGCCTCGCATGCTTCCCCCCACCATATTTGACAGACCTGCCATCTGTACACCGTTCACATCCCTGCCGGTTACACTGCCAAGAATATTCATGCCGAGGCCATTCAGACGGTTCATGGAGGAGAACACACCCAGATTGAAGCAGGTGCTTCCTATGGTATCAGTCCGCTGTGTGGAGATGTTTTTCCATAAGGAGATATTGATACCTACTGGGCCATGGTCTGTTCGTGGAGAGCGTTGTTTCCGGAAAGATTTCTCGGAGGATTTCTGAATCGTATCCGGCTGTACGCTGCCCGGATTATGTTCTTGGGCAAGAGCTGTCCCTGCAAAAAGCAGGGACACAAGGAGGAGGGAAAGGTTTCGTTTCATACTTTTTTCTATATTTCGTCCGGCCAGGGAGCTGGTTGGCGGGTGGCACGCAACAGAGGGCGCTGCGCATCCACAGACCGGAGGTAATTACTTAATTTCCGTGACAACTCTTTGACAACTTCAGGCTTCTCTCGGGCCATATCATGTTTTTCACTGATGTCGGCGGGGATGTTGAAAAGTTCCCGTCTACCGTCACCGAAATAATACACCAGCTTCCACTCGCCCGAACGGATGGAGCAAGTGGCTCCGATGCCCGGGCCGGAAGGACCCCAGCTATTGGGATAATGCCAGTAGATATCACGGTCTTTCATTTTACCTTTTCCGGTGAGCAATGGCATGAAACTGATGCCGTCGCGTTGCTGTACGGTTGTATAGTTGTCTACGCCTGCCATCTCAAGGATGGTGGGGAAGAAGTCCTCTATCATCAGGTAATGGTCGCATTGGGTTTGGGGCGCTACAATGCCCGGCCAGCGGACAATCATCGGTTCACGTATGCCTCCTTCGTAGGCGGAACCTTTACCACTGTTGAGCGGATAGTTCTGGACATGCAGTTGTCCGGCGCGGGTATGGGCCGCCAAACCGCCATTGTCGGACATGAAGATGAGGATAGTGTTTTCCGTCAGGTTGTTCTTGTCCAGATAATCCATAATGTCTCCCAGACTTTTGTCCATACCCTCAATGAGAGTAGCATAGGCAGCTTCTACCGGAGGAAGGCCTTTGTCCAGGTACTTCTGGTAGAAACGCATGTCAGGTTGTATAGGGGTATGGATGGCATAGTGTGCCATGTACAGAAAGAATGGCTTGTCAGTCTGCTGTGCATCGTCCAGGGCCTTCATGGCCTCTATGGTAAGGGCTTCACTTAGGAAAGTGTCGGTTCCATGATATTTCTCCAGACCGGGTACGGCAGCCAGCGGGCTTTTACCGTCTGTTTTGTTGCCGAAATTCTCCTTGCCATAGTAGCTGGCAGGTGAACCGGCAGCATGTCCGGCTATGTTCACTTCAAACCCCATTTTCAACGGGTCGGCTCCGGGAGTGCCTTCAGCACCGAAGTGGGCTTTTCCGCAATGAATGGTGTGATAGCCATGGTCTTTGAGCACTTCGGCCAGGGAGGTGACTTGTGTGGTCCGTTCCACGCCAGGCTCTTGACAAATGCCGTTAACGTTCCATTCCGGATAAATCATGACCGAGTCGGGTTGTTCATGGGTAGTGTTCTTGCGGAGGGTCCAACTGGTGACTCGATGCCTGGCAGCATTCATTCCCGTAAAAAGGCTGACACGCGTAGGTGAACTGATGCTGCATGCATAGGCCTGCGTAAACATTTTGCCTTGTGTAGCCATCCGTTCCATGTTGGGAGTATGGTACGTATCGTTGTACTTGGTACGCTGTGTCCAAAAGGGGAGGGACGTGTCTTGCCATCCCATGTCATCCACTAGGAACAGAATGATGTTTGGCTGCTCTTTTGGAGCAGGTACGGCATCCCCAGGCGGCATGCCATACGCTTCTCCCGCCATTCCGCATATCGGAAGCATGGCGGATAATAATAATTCGTTTCTCATTTAGATAATAATTTAGAAAGGGTTAGATAGGTTGTAGTTTAATTGTTTTTTTACATTATCCTTTGGCCTCCTGATACAAGAAGCGTTTGATAGATTTCTTCGGCGTTTTTTCAAATTCTTCAGGATAGATTTTCATTTTGAATATCTGGCTGTATGCGGGCAGTTCTGCATTCAGTGCCACACGGTTTTCCTCCATGACGCGTTCGATGTCGTCATTGTTCAGCCCATGGGCAAAGGCATCATCGAAGTCGGGGTAAACCAGACCTACCAGTTTCTCATTCTGCTGCACGATGATGCTTTCGGCTACATACGGCATATTGTTCAGTTTGTCTTCTATCTCTTCCGGGTAGATATTCTGACCGCTCGGGCCGAGGAGCATGTTCTTGCTGCGTCCCTTGATGCTTACGTTGCCTTCGGCATCCATCAGGGCAAGGTCTCCGGTGTGCAGCCAGCCGTCTTTGTCGAGTACCTGTACGGTGGCCTCGTCGTTCTTGTAGTAACCCAGCATGACATTGGGACCACGGCAGACAATCTCTCCCGGAATGTTTTCGGGATCGGATGATAGGATTTTCACCTCCATACGCGGTGCGGCCTTTCCGCAAGAACCGGGTTTGAAGCGGGTCCAATCCTCGTAACAGATGATGGGGCCGCATTCCGTCATTCCATAGCCTACCGTATAGGGGAAATCTATCATCTTTAAGAACTGCTCCACTTCCTGGTTGAAGGCAGCTCCTCCTACAATGATTTCTGCAAAGTTTCCGCCAAAGGCTTGAATCATTTGTTCGCGTACGGTCGCCTTTATCTTGTCATTGATGATGGGTACTTTCAGCAACAGCTTCATGGCGGGAGTTTCCAGCTTGGGCAGTACGCTCTTCTTTATAATCTTTTCGATAATGAGCGGAACAGCCACAATCAGGTTAGGCTTCACTTCGGTGAAAGCCTGGAAAATGATTTTGGGGCTGGGCATACGAGTGAGGAAGAATATGTGGCAACCTACGGCGAATTCATACAGAAACTCGAATGCAAGTCCGTACATATGTGCCATTGGCAGCATGGAGACAATCTTGTCACCGGCTTTCAGCGGCAATACTTCGAAAGCAAAAGTGGTGTTTGACCAAAGGCTGCGGTAGGGCAGCATCACTCCTTTGGAGTAACTGGTGGTGCCGGATGTATAGTTGATGACCGCCAGTTCGTCGGGCTGGTCCTTGTGATAACTGACATGTTCCTTGCGGAAGTTCTTGGGGTATTTCTTACCGAACATTTCGTTGAGATGTTCGCGGGCATAGTCCAACTTTTCGCTACGGGAGACAAGAATGTAGAAGTCTGCCATCATCATGATGCCCTCCAGCAGCGGCATGGCACTTTCGTTGAGGTTTTCCCAAACCTGGTCGCCTACGAAAAGCAGTTTGGCTTCGGAATGGTTCACGATGTTGTGTACATTGTCTGCCTTGAACTCGTGAAGGATGGGGACGATTACCGCACCGTAGGTCAATGTTGCGAGGAACGTTACGCCCCAGTGGGAACTGTTGCGGCCACAGACGGCAATCTTATCGCCTTTCTTGATGCCGCTTGCCTCGAAAATGATATGCAGCTTTTCTATTTTGCGGGCTACGTCCTTATATTGTAGGGTTGCTCCCTTATAGTCGGTCAGAGCGTCTAAATCCCAATTTTCCTTTATGCTATTCTCTATATAGGCGATAAAACTTTGTTCCATGATATTAATTGCACATTTGGTTGAAAATTGTGCAAATATAAGGGTTTATATATAGAAAGCAAACTTTTATAGGGAAAATAGTTTTTATGGCGGCTATTTGCTAAAACTCGACAGTTATACCTAAAGTAGGCAGGATAGTGCCGCTTTCCTGCTTGAGGTATTTCATTTTATAGCGCTGTTCGGCAACAGGAGCAGACGGATTTTCGATGATGCCCGTACTCATTATCACATCCGGTTGCTTCAGTTTGTTGCCGGTGACACCGTAATCGTTTCCTTTGCATGCCAACGGAATGTTGTCTTGGAGGGAAAGTGGCATACGGCTGTAACGCTTGAAGAAACCTTCTGCAGAAACCATGAACCGGTCTTGCAGGTGCCAGTCCACACCGAGGCTGCTTTCAAAGACCTGCATGTACTTCAGGTTTTTGTTGAGATATTGCCCTTCATTGTCTTTATATCCCAAAGCGGTGTAGGGAGGCAATTGGTGGTAGAGGCCGGTACTTCCGCTCAGGGTCCATTGTTCCGAGAGTTTGTAGGATGCAGAGAGGCGTGGGGAGAACTGTTTCCATAGCTGCCGCATCTTTCGGTTGTAAGTGTTGCCATCCATACGGATACCGGCAGAAAGGGCCAGACGCTTGTCGGCGGTGGTATAGTTGGAAGAGAAGAAAGCCCCCCAGCCGAAGATGTCGAGTGAGGTTTCGTAGATGGAAAGCGTACCCGAATGACTGCCGTATAGTCTTTGCCTGCTGTGGTTTGTATAGATGGAGTTGTTCAGTTCTGCTCCTTCTTTTAGGGTCCATGCTCCCAAGCGCGTTTGGTTTTCGAAACGCAGGGTGGTCTTTTGTTCTGTGGAGCGTAGGCGCAGGGTCAGGTTGTCTTCGGAAGAGTCATCGTTGTTGCGGTATTTCAGATTGCGGTTGTTCAGGTAGTTATGGCTCAGTATAAGGGATTGTACGTGCCTTCCATTGTAGTGTCTGTAAGAGGCTCCGAGAGTGAATGTTTCCTGATGGATAGTGGGGAGATAGCTGAGCAGATATTCGGCATCTTCTCCTTTTTCATCGGTATTCAGTTTCATCTTGTCAATGCCTGCAAGACCAAGCAGGGTCAGCTCGCTGTGCTCGTTGAAACGGGTTTTTGTTTTGAATTGTCCGTCAATGAAATTGGGCAGGAAGGGCAGTCCCAAAGCCTTGAACAAAAGTTGCAGGTAGGACTGGCGTGCGGAGAACAGATAAGTGGTGCGCTGCCCCAGATGGCCTGCTCCGCTGAGCGAGACTTCCGATGCGCCGATGGTGGCTTTGAACGCCTGCTTGTCCGGATTTCCGTCCTTGAGTTGGAAGTCGAGGACGGAACTCAAGGCTCCGGAGCGGTTGGCGGGGAAGGCGCCCGTATAAAATGTAATCTCGCGTATCAGGTCGGCATTGACAATACTTACCGGTCCTCCGGATGCACCCTGAGTGGCAAAGTGGTTGATGTTGGGGATTTCGATGCCATCCATATAAAAGCGGTTTTCGGAAGGAGAACCGCCCCGAACAATCAAGTCGTTGCGATAGCCGATGGGAGAGAAAGAGACGCCGGGATAGGAGCGTACGATGCGCGAAACATCCCGGTTGGCTCCGGGACTTTTCTCTATTTCCTGCAAGCCGATGATACGCATGCTGACCGGGCTTTCGATACTTCGCCGGAAGGGGGAAGGCACCACCACTACTGTGTTCAGCAGATTGGCATCCTCTTCCATCTCTATCTCGATGAACGGGGTTGAGGCTGAAACGATATATTCGGGGGTGGAAACAGTCTGGTATCCTATGCAGGATGCCTCAAGGCTATAGATGCCCGGAGGTACCTGCTCTATCTTGAATGTGCCGAGTGAATCGGTGGATGCCCCTTTCCCGGGGATGCCGGCAACGAAAACGTTGGCGTAGGCCACGGGTTGTCTGGACTGTCTGTCGATGACTTTGCCGCGAACGGAATAGGTCACGGGAGCTATCATGGCATTCATGGTTGGGCTGATACCTGATAAAAGTATCAGCAATATAAACAATACAGTTTCCACCTTGTACCGTATGGCATTCATGGCTAATCAGACGTCACTAATTACTTTCCCAAGTACCATCGGTACATGCGTTGCACACCTTCCTCGATATCAATCTTATGATGCCATCCCAATGCATGTAACTTACCGGGATCGGTCAGTTTGCGCATGGTGCCGTCGGGTTTGGAAGTGTCGAAGGTCAACCGGCCCTGATAGCCTACGGTGTTGACAATCAGCTCTGCCAACTGGCGGATAGTGATTTCCTTGCCCGTACCGATATTGATGTGACAGTTGCGGATTTCCTTGTCGCCCGGCTTGAAGGTATCTTTGAAGTCGACGTGTTCCATGACGAAGACGCTGGCATCTGCCATCTCCTCGCTCCAGAGGAATTCGCGCAAGGGGGTGCCGGAACCCCATAATCTCACTTCTTCTTCGCTGATGCCGTATTTCCGGAGGATATTCAGAATGTCCTCTTTGCTGCTGTCGCCGTTGATGCCTTCCACCGGACGCAGGTTCATGTCGTGGCGTACGGCATCCCAGTCGCCTTGTTTCAGGCAGTGGGCGAGGTGTATCTTGCGTATCATGGCAGGGAGCACGTGGCTGCGTTCCAGGTCGAAGTTGTCGTTGGGACCGTAAAGGTTGGTGGGCATCACGGCAATGTAGTTCGTACCGTATTGAAGATTGAAGCTTTCGCACATTTTCAGTCCGGCTATTTTGGCGATGGCATAGGGCTCGTTCGTGTATTCCAGCGGAGAAGTGAGGAGTGCGTCTTCTTTCATCGGCTGTTCGGCATCACGGGGATAGATGCAGGTGCTGCCCAGAAAGAGAAGTTTTTTCACTCCGTGGCGGAAGCTTTCGCCGATGACGTTCTGCTGTATCTGCAAGTTCTTGTAGATGAAGTCGGCACGGTAGATACTGTTGGCCATGATGCCACCCACAAAGGCGGCGGCAAGGAATACATATTCGGGCTGTTCCTCGTCGAAGAAGCGGCGTACGGCAACTCCGTCGAGCAGATCGAGTTCTGTGTGGGTCTTGCCGATGAGATTGGTGTATCCTTTCTCCTCAAGATTTTTCCAGATGGCAGAACCTACCAGTCCCCGGTGGCCTGCTACATATATTTTGGCATTTTTGTCTAACATTGTTGTCTGAAAGTTTAATAGTTCATTCAAAGCTCTTTGCTTCTTAAATACAGTTTCTTCACAAATTTCATGTCGTGCTCTGCCATGATGCGTACCAACTCTTCAAAACTGGTCTGCCTCGGATTCCATCCCAGCAGTGTTTTTGCTTTGGTGGGGTCGCCCAGCAATTGTTCCACTTCGGCAGGCCGGAAATATTTGGGGTCGACTTCCACGAGGACTTTTCCGGTCTGTGTGTCGATACCCTTCTCATCCACTCCCTGGCCTTCCCAGCACAGAGTGATGCCTACCTCCCGGAATGCCAGTGTCGCAAATTCGCGTACGGTATGCATTTCTCCGGTGGCAATGACGAAGTCTTCGGGGGTGTCGTGCTGCAGGATGAGCCACATGCACTCGATGTAGTCTTTGGCATATCCCCAGTCGCGCCGGGCATCCAGATTGCCCAGATACAGCTTGTCCTGGAAGCCTTGGGCGATGCGGGCAGCCGCCAGTGTGATTTTTCTTGTCACGAAGGTTTCACCTCGGCGTTCGCTCTCGTGGTTGAAGAGTATGCCGTTTACAGCAAACATGCCATAGCTTTCGCGGTAGTTCTTTGTAATCCAAAAGCCATACTGTTTGGCTACGCCATAGGGGCTGCGGGGATAGAACGGGGTCGTTTCGCTTTGCGGCACTTCCTGCACTTTTCCGAAGAGCTCGGAAGTGGAGGCCTGGTAGATGCGTGTCTTCTTTTCCATACCGAGAATGCGTACGGCTTCGAGCATGCGCAGGGTGCCTACGGCATCGGTTTCGGCGGTATATTCGGGCACGTCGAAGGATACTTTGACATGGCTTTGGGCGGCAAGGTTATATATTTCGTCCGGCTGCACACTCTGGATGATACGGATGAGAGAGCTGGAGTCTGTCATGTCTCCATAGTGCAGGTTAATGGTACGTTTCTGTTTCATGTCGCGTACCCACTCATCGAAGTAGAGGTGTTCGATGCGGCCGGTGTTGAAAGAGGAAGAGCGACGCAGGATACCGTGCACTTCATATCCTTTCTGCAGGAGGAATTCGGCAAGGAACGAGCCGTCCTGCCCGGTAATGCCGGAGATAAGGGCTTTCTTCATAATGTATGCTTCTTGTTATTATGTCTTTTCGGACTGCAATATTCGTTATTTTCCACGAGATGGCAAAATATAAACTATTTCTTTCCCATCACTTTGTCGATAATCAGTGCGATTGCCCCGTCGCCCGTCACATTGCAGGCAGTACCGAAGCTGTCCATCGCTATGTATAGTGCAATCATCAGCGCTTGTGCCGACTCGTCGAAGCCCAGCATGGATTGCAGGATGCCCAGTGATGCCATGATGGCGCCTCCCGGTACCCCGGGAGCGGCTACCATAGTGATGCCCAGCATGAAGATAAATCCTGCAAATAGAGGGAAATCATGGGGCATGCCTTGCATTATCATCAGTGCCAGGGCGCATGCCACAATCTTCAATGTGCTGCCCGACAGATGGATGGTGGCGCAAAGTGGGATGACGAATCCGGCAATATCGGCAGAGACGCCGTTCTTCCGACTTTGCTCCAATGTTACAGGGATAGTGGCGGCACTGGATTGAGTGCCTAGAGCCGTGAAGTAGGCAGGCATCATTCGTCCCAGTAGTTTGAGAGGGTTCTTGCGGACAAACAGTGCCGCAATGCTGTATTGGAATACCAGGAGAAAGATGTGAAGCAGGAAGATTACACCGATAATCTTAATAAAGACCATCAGGATGCCGAATACTTGTCCACTGTGCGTCATGTTGAGGAAAATGCCGAAAATATAGATGGGAAGCAGCGGCAATATCACTGCACTGATCATGCGGATGACAATCTCTTGAAAATCGCGTGCCGCATTTTTCAGTACCTCACTTTTCAGATGAGCCAGGCCCAGCCCCAGTGTGAAGGCAAGTACGAGTGCGGTCATAACATTCATCAAGGGCGGGATACCCACGGAAAAATAGGGAAGAATGCCTTGAGACTCACTGACTTCTTCTAACGGCACCCCGGTTTCTATGAGGGAAGGAAATACCGCCATACCGGTGAAATAGGAGAGAAAGCCGGAGAATAAGGTAGCTCCGTAAGCAATGAGCGCCGTGACGACCAGCATCCGTCCGGCTCCTTTGCCGATGTCGGCAATGGCAATCGTGACCAGTCCCACAATGATGAGGGGGATGGAGAAGTTCAGGAATTCACTGAAAATGGCATTGAATGTTACGAACAGCCGTACCAGCGAAGCCGGTAGGAAATTTCCGAAAAGTATACCTAAGATAATGGCAATGATGATGCGTGGCAATAGTCCGATGTGGAAGTTCTTCATGAGCATTGGTTTTCTGTCTGGTTGAAAAATAGGCTTTCGCTGACAAAAGTACTATTTTATTTTCGTAATTCATACGAACAAATGCTGTTAGCATTTTGTTTCCATATAAAGACAAAATTTACATGAATATGAAGAATTTAAATAAAACAGACATTGGACTTATCGGTCTGGCAGTTATGGGCGAGAATTTGGCCCTCAATATGGCAGATAAGGGATGGAATGTTTCGGTATATAATCGTACGGTTCCGGGAGTGGAAGAAGGGGTGGTGGAACGTTTTGTGAACGGCCGCGCCAAAGGGAAAAAAATTGAAGGCTATACAGATATAGCCGAATTTGTAACTTCCATTGCCATACCCCGCAAAATAATGATGATGGTTCGTGCCGGCAGTGCGGTGGATGAACTGATGGAACAGCTGTTTCCCCATTTGTCCGAAGGGGATATCCTGATTGACGGTGGTAATTCCAATTATGAGGACACCAACCGGCGTGTGGCATTGGCCGAAAAGAAAGGCTTTCGTTTTGTGGGAGCTGGAGTTTCCGGTGGAGAGGAAGGAGCGCTGAACGGCGCGTCTATCATGCCCGGAGGATCTGAAAGTGCCTGGCCTGAGGTGAAGCCTATCCTGCAGAGTATTGCGGCAAAAGCATCTGACGGTACCCCGTGCTGCCAGTGGATTGGTCCTGCCGGTTCCGGTCATTTCGTCAAGATGATACATAACGGTATCGAATATGGAGATATGCAGCTTATTGCCGAAGCTTATTGGGTGATGAAGAATCTGCTGGGTCTGGACAATGGACAGATGGCGGAAATCTTTGCTGATTGGAATGAGGGTAAGTTGCGTAGCTATCTCATTGAAATTACCGCCAACATACTGCGTCATAAGGACAAATCAGGAGGTTACCTGATAGATAAGATATTGGATACCGCCGGACAGAAGGGTACGGGCAAGTGGTCCGTTATCAATGCGATGGAGCTGGGCATGCCGTTGGGGCTGATTGCTACGGCTGTGTTCGAACGTAGTTTGTCGGCACAGAAGGGCTTGCGTGAAACGGCTTCCAAGCAATTTGTATGCCGACGCTCGCAGGCGGTGTACAACAAGTCGGAGATGGTGAAGGATATCTATTCCGCACTCTATGCTTCCAAATTAGTGTCATATGCTCAGGGATTCGCCGTGTTGCAGCGTGCATCCGACGCTTTTGCCTGGAACCTCGATTTGGCATCCATCGCACGCATGTGGCGGGGCGGCTGCATCATCCGTAGTATTTTCCTGAACGACATAGCTACGGCTTTCGAGGCAAAAGACAAGCCCAAACATCTGCTGTTGGCTCCTTATTTCAAAAATGAAATGCAGCTGTTGCTTTCCGGCTGGAAACATCTGGTGGCACAATCCATGAAAGAGGAACTTCCGGTGCCTGCATTCTCGTCCGCCTTGAATTATTTCTATTCGCTGGTGTCTGCCAAGTTGCCTGCCAATATGATTCAGGCGCAACGTGACTATTTTGGTGCGCATACCTTTGAAAGGACAGACGAGTTGCGTGGACAGTTTTTCCATGAAAATTGGACGGGACACGGAGGAGATACGAAATCGGGTACGTACAATGTGTGAGAAAGGGGGAGAAGATGATGAATAAATTAGTGATTGTTATATTCGGCGCTTCGGGTGACTTGACGAAGCGCAAACTGATGCCGGCGCTCTATACTTTGTATAGTGGCGGGCGGTTGCCGGAAGGATTCTCCATTCTGGGGATAGGACGCACCGAGTATACGGATGCCCGTTACCAAGAATATATAATGAGTGAATTGAGTAAGTTCGTAGCTTCCAAAGAGCAGGTGGAAGATAAAATGAAGGATTTTTGCAGCCATCTGCATTACCAGACATTGGATCCCGCCGAGGTTGAAGGCTATCATCTGCTGGACGGACGTTTACAAGAGTTTACCGGTGAGCAGAAACCGGACAACCTGCTGTTCTATCTGGCTACTCCACCTTCTTTGTACGGTGTCATTCCCTTGCACTTGAAGGCGGCCGGTCTGAACCGTCTTGATACGCGTATCATCGTTGAAAAGCCGTTCGGTTACGATTTGGAGTCAGCCAGAAAGCTGAATAGCATTTATGCTTCCGTTTTCAAGGAGCATCAGATTTACCGCATCGACCATTTTCTGGGTAAGGAAACGGCGCAGAACATTCTCGCCTTCCGTTTTGCCAACGGAATCTTCGAACCGCTATGGAACCGTAATTATATAGACTATGTGGAGATTACAGCCGTAGAGAATCTGGGTATCGAAGGACGTGGCGGATTCTATGAAGGTGCCGGAGCCCTGCGCGATATGGTACAAAACCACCTCATACAGCTTGTGGCGCTCACTGCATTGGAACCGCCTGCCGTTTTCAATGCCGATAATTTCCGCAACGAGGTGGTGAAGGTCTATGAGTCATTGGCCCCCTTGACAGAGGAGGATTTGGAGGAACACATTGTCCGCGGACAATATACGGCTTCGGGCTCGAAAGCCGGGTATAGGGAAGAGAAGAACGTGGCACCTGATTCGCGTACCGAAACGTACATTGCCATGAAAATCGGTATTAACAACTGGCGGTGGAAGGGTGTTCCTTTCTATATCCGTACCGGCAAACAAATGCCGACAAAGGTGACTGAGATTGTTGTACATTTCCGTGAGACGCCCCATCAGATGTTTCGTTGCGAGGGTGGACATTGTCCCCGCGCGAATAAGCTGATTCTCCGCCTGCAACCCAATGAAGGCATTGTGCTGAAATTCGGCATGAAGACTCCCGGACCGGGATTTGACGTGAAGCAGGTGATGATGGACTTCAGTTATGACCAGTTGGGCGGGTTGCCTACCGGCGATGCCTATGCCCGTCTGATAGAGGATTGCATACAAGGTGACCCTACACTCTTTACCCGCAGCGACGCGGTAGAGGCTTCATGGCGCTTTTTCGATCCCGTGTTGCGTTATTGGAAAGAGCATACGGATGCTCCTTTATATGGGTATCCCGTAGGTACGTGGGGACCTTTGGAAAGTGAAGCGATGATGCACGAACATGGTGCTGAGTGGACCAATCCGTGTAAGAATTTGACTAATACAGATGAATATTGCGAGTTATGAAAAGTTATGTTTACCATTCGGCTACAGCTACGGCACATGCGTTGATTGAACATTTGATTGCGATGATGGAGCGTGAGCCGGAAAAGACCTTTTATTTTGCATTCAGTGGGGGAAGTACTCCTTCGCTGATGTTTGACATTTGGGCCAACGAGTACAAGGAGGTGACTCCTTGGATGCGGATGCGGATTTATTGGGTGGATGAACGGTGTGTGCCGGCAGAGGATTATGAGAGCAATTATGGTACCATGCGCCGTTTGCTGTTGGATGAAGTAGGCATGCCCGATGAATACGTTTATCCTATTTATGGAGTGAACCGCCCGGAGATTGAAGCAAAGAACTATTCGACGCTGGTTTGCCGCACGGTTCCGCTTTGGGGTGGCTTCCCGGCCTTCGATGTCGTTTTGCTCGGTGCTGGAGACGACGGGCATACCTCCTCTATCTTTCCGGGGCAGGAATATCTGCTTTCTTCCTTTCATCCTTATGAGGTGAGTGTCAATCCCTATAATGGGCAGAAACGCATAGCCATGACCGGCTGCCTTTTGTTTGCTGCGAAGAATCTTATTTTCTTTATTACCGGCAAGAATAAGGCGGATGTGGTCCGCGATATTCTTGATTCCGGGGATACCGGTCCGGCAGCTTATGTGGCCCACCATGCCGAGCGTGTGGAATTGTTCCTCGATGCTCAGGCCAATGGCGGGAAAATGTCTACTTAGATGTACCGCTCTCCAGAATGCTTACGATGGAGAATAATGTAAAGCAGATGCCTCCCAAACCAGCCAGTACGCGTGCAGGGACAAAATAGGCATTGTGCAGGCTTGCCATCTCAAACAGAAAGGCGGAGAGAAACAGACAAGCCAGGGCCGTGAAGACCGGAATCAGCGGGATGCGGTTGGCCAGCTTGAAAGTGTTCCGCCAGATGGCGGCAAGTAGTATGACTTTGCTGGAAATGCTGTAGCATACCAGTCCCAGGCCTATCATAATATATCCTGTGGAGGAGAGTGCCGGATTGCTGTTGGCCAAGACCAGAAGTCCCCAGAGAATGCTGATGCTGCCCATTATCAAAACAAGGGCCGGCCATTGTTTCCGCTCAGCCTTTGTATAGTTGTTGCGTATCTGGCGGACGATGGTTGCAACCAGCGCCACCAAGCTGGAACAGATACAAGCAAGTCCTGCCATGACATGGCCTGCTACATAATATGCATTGTGCTCGCTGCTTTTTGACAATAGCCAGAAGGCCCATATCCATGCCATTACTGCCATAAGGGTGGCAACTGCTATCAGGATATATCCCTGGGAGGAATTGAATGCATCGGCAGGTTGTAGCTGGTCGGTACGTTCCGAGTTGGCGGGAATGAGGGTGAAGCGGGTGGAGGCTGTGGCTGTGGTAGCTACACAAGCTGTGATGAAACCGACTCCGCAAATCACGTGTCCTGCCACGAAATTGCTTGCCGTGGCAGCTTCGTGCATGTAACTCCAACCATAGATTACTGTGAGTACGGCTGCCAGGTAACCGATAACCGGAAGTGCGTATCTGACTATCGGATTGTAGGTATGAATGATTTGTCTAATGATTGTTGCCGCTGTGGCGAACAAGGCAATGCAAATCATCCCTAAGGAAAATACTACCGGACCGGCCACAAATTTTGCCGAATCCAGTCCTTCGTGGAGCACAAAGGCTCCGTAGCCGAAACAGAAAAGGGCCATCAACAAGGGTATGGCCCTGAAAAGAATACTGATACCGTAATTCATAACTGTTGTTTTTAGAGTTTCCCCTTCAAACAGCGTTTCTGTGGCTTTGTTCCTCCTTTTAAGATTTATTTGTGATGAGAAGTGTTTCCCTGTCCGTATTTAGGGAGCCAGCCTCTCCTTTTTCCAGCTGCCATCCGCTTGTTGGGAATAGAGGAAACGGTCGTGTAGCCTGCTTTCCCGTCCTTGCCAGAATTCAAAACGGAAAGGGGTGACGGCAAAACCTCCCCAGTTGTCGGGACGTTTGATACTTTGCCCTATCCATGTTGCCGCTTCGCGGACGAACGCGCGCATTATCTCCATACGGCTGCCGATGACGTGACTTTGGGGTGAAATCCTCGCCCCGATTTTACTTTTGTAAGGCCTGCTTGCAAAATAGGCGTCAGAATCGGCAGGAGCGCATCTTTCAGCTTTTCCTTCAATATGTATTTGCCTTTCCAGTTTGTGCCATACGAAAGATAAGGATATATACGGATTTGCAGTCAGTTGCCGGCCTTTCCTGCTTTCGTAGTTGGTGAAGAAGATGAACCGGCCATTTTCCACCCCTTTCAGCAACACTGTGCGTGTAGAAGGATGCCCGTCTGTCGAGACTGTAGCTACCGTCATGGCGGTGGGTTCGTACTCATCACTATGGATAGCATCGTTCAGCCAATGGTCGAATTGCTCAAAGGGATTGTCGTTGAGGTTACCCGGTGTCAGCCTGCCTTTCTTATATTCTCTTCTGATGTCAAAGAGTTGTGATTTCATTATCGTGTGGTTTTATCAGGAGTGATATATTGTTTTTCTATGTAACAGTCTGAGAGGGCTGAATGTTTTTGTTTTTCTGCGGAAAGAAAAATATGGAAGAAGGAAATGGCTGTGTTGATACTTAAAAAAATGGGGGTGTGTCAAAATTCACCACAGATTACACGGATTAACACAGAATGAGCTTAATCTACTGATAATCAAAGATGCTTATCTGTGCAAATCTGTGTAATCTGTGGTGAATACCAGTTTCGACACACCCTCGGATATTGGAGATTACCTTATGGAGACAAGTGGAAAGTGGACACTGGCATGTCTGCTATTGTAATTTAAACATTACGGGAACTGTGAATTTACAACGGACCGGTTTGCCTCGTTGCTCACCGGGTTTCCATTTGGGCATGGTGGAAATTACACGGATAGCTTCTTTGTCCAGATAGGGATCTACGCCTCTTACTACTTTTACATCTACGATGCTGCCGTCTTTGTTGACAACGAATTGTACTATTACGCGCCCCTGGGTTCCGGTCTCTTGTGCAATAGTCGGGTATTTTATACTCTTACCCAGATATTGCATCAGACTCATGCCATTATAAGAAAACTCGGGATTCTTCTCTACAACTTCAAAAATCTCATCCTCTACCGGAATCTCTTCATCTACGGTTGGAGATATGGGTTTGATGATTACAGCTTCACCGATTTCTTCGGAAGAGGCAATGGCTGTTTCTTTCACATTGTCATTATCATCCACAATTGTCAATACCTCGGCAATTGCAGGAGCTTGAGGGGGTGGTGGAGCTACTAATTCGGGTTGCTCCGTGATAGGAATTTCAATTTCCTGCTCAAATACGTTCTCGGTAATAGCACCGCTCATGTCAATCCTAACATCACGCTTCGACCATTCAAATGCAACGAACATGAAGACCAGCACAATTACATAACCTACAAGTAGCCAACTTGACTTCTTGTTTTCCAGGCTTGCTTTGGATGTTTTCTTGATTTCCATAATTTACAAGATTATTACCGTATAATGGTTGTCGCGAAACTAACATTATACAGATGTGATTAGTAAAATCATAAAACATGCGTGCCCACTTGTTTCTGTATTAAAGATAAGAAAATGAATGTTATGTTGGTGTTTGATATGTAGTTATATATAGTTTTTTAAATTTGCTTTGATAATTTTTCTGCTTGTGGATTAAATAGTGTTGATATGTAAAAAGCACTTCCAACGTTCGCTTACGGAGGAAGTGCTTCACACAAAAACTAAACTAGACTTAACTAAACTATTCTATTGGGGGAGTTTCACAACTCCTATCTGTTCGGTGCAAAGATAAAAAAACATATTTTAATATGCAAAAGGATTCTATAATAAATCGACGTTTTTTCCGATTTTATCGACGGATTGGTCGATTTTTTTAGCTTCTTTGGTCTAAAAATTCTTGAAAAGCTTGTTTATAGCTGTCACTTATCGGGATGTAATTCTTTCCGAACACGATGCGGCCACGGTCTATAATACGTATTTTATTCTTCTGAACAATGTAGGAACGGTGGACGCGCATGAAACGCGAGGCAGGCAGAAGTTCCTCCATTGCCTTCATGCTCATGAGAGACAGGATAGGCTTGGGAGAATCCTCCTCGTAGATTTTGAGATAGTCTTTCAGCCCCTCTATGTACAGAATTTTACTCAATTCGATTTGCACCAGCTTATACTCGCTTTTTACGAAGATGCTCTGAATCTCTTCCTTGGGCTGTTGCAGCAATTCAAACCATTGCACAGCCTTGTTGGCAGCCTGCAGAAAGTCGACGTAGGAGATGGGTTTCAGCAGGTAGTCCAGCGCATTGACTTTGTAGCCGTCTATGGCATACTGGTCGAAGGCGGTGGTAAAGACAATGCGGGTGCCGGAATCGACCATCTTCGAAAATTCCAGTCCGTTCAGTTCGGGCATCTGGATGTCGAGGAAAAGCAGGTCGATGTGCTTCTCGGGCAACTCCTTGATGGCTTGTACGGCACTGGAGTATTTACCGACCAACTCCAGAAACGGGGTCTTGTTGACGTAGCTTTCCAGCAACCCCAGGGCGAGGGGCTCGTCGTCTACAATGGCGCACTTCAGATTCATATCTTTATAATTAAAATAGATTTATACTCTTTCATGTCCTCACTCACTCCTTGCTGCCAGTCGTAACGGTCGGGATAGGTCAGTTCCAGACGCTTGCGCACCTGTTCCAGGCCGATGCCGCTTCCGCTTTTATCTGCCACGCTTTTGGGATGATAGCTGTTGGTTATTTCGCAATGTATCTCTCCGGGGCTTTCACTGAAGTGGATACGGATAAAGCTGGGCTCAGTGGGGGAGATGCCATGCTTGAAGGCATTCTCTATGAGGGAAATAAAGATGAGCGGAGCTATTTCCGTACGGCTGTCCGGTCGGACGTCTATCTTTGTTTCCACACGGACGTTGGCGGAGAGACGGATGCGCATCAGTTCGATGTAGTTGCGGATGAAGTCCATCTCCTTGTCCAGGGTGACGAAGTTCTGCTGATTGTCATACAGCACATGGCGCAGCAGTCGGCTCAGTTCCTGCACGGCAGTCTGTGCCTTGTCGGCATCGAAGGCGATGAGGGCGTAGATGTTGTTCAGCGTATTGAGCAGGAAGTGCGGGTTGAGCTGGTTGCGCAGGTTCTTCAACTCGGCTTCCGTGCGGCTTTTCTCGGCTTCGCGGCGGGCGGCGTCCATCTGCGCCCAGCGGCGGCTCAGCTTGATGGCAGCGCTGAGGCCGGCGGTGAGAATCATGGTCGAGACGTCGCGCAAGATGAATATCCATTTGGGAGGCCCCATGTGCTGACCGTCATCATCGCCGCGCATATGGTTTTGGAATGTGTATTCTTGCCAAAGGTGGGCGCCGGTGGTAATGCAGATGATGAGCAGTGTGTTCAGCAGGAGATACTGCCGGATGCGTCCCTCGAACAAGTAGCGGGGAATGAGGAGGCAGTAGTTGATGTAGAATACAAGGAAGAATGAGAGGGTACTGCTGCTACCGTGGCGCAGATAGTCCGCAAGGCTGATATTGAAGCCGCTGCGTGTCATCATCAGAAAGGGGAAACCGATGACGATACCCCAGACAATGATGTGTATCAGAGTTTCGATGCCGCGGCGGCGTGGGTTAGGGAGCTGTTGTTTCATCATGATACAAAGATAGGAATTTTAGATGAATATTGTTAATATCCGCCGCCTGCGAAGCAAATCTCTGTTCGCAGGTTGCGGATAAGCGTTTCCAGGTTGCGGATATGTATCCCAAGCTTGCGGATGTCTATCCCAAGGCTTGGGATAGAGATTATCCTTGGTTTCGCATAACTTTTTTCCCTATTGCCGGAAACTTCTTTCCTAATACTTAAGAACTATTTGGCTAACTTCCGGCAAGGGAGAAAAGGTTATTCGTAGCGTATGGCCTCTATCGGGTCGAGGTCCGCAGCTTTCTTGGCGGGATACCAACCGAAGAACACTCCGGTGACGGTACATACGGCGAAGGAGAGGAATACACTCCACGGCTGGATGAAGATGGGCCAGTGGGCAACGCTCTTCACTATCCAGCTGGCTCCGCATCCGATGATGACGCCGATGATGCCTCCGGTGATGCTGATGAGGATAGCTTCGATGAGGAACTGGCTCAAGATGTCGACACCGCGGGCGCCTACACTCATGCGCAGGCCGATTTCGCGCGTGCGTTCCGTCACCGATACGTACATGATGTTCATAATGCCGATGCCGCCCACTACGAGCGAAATGCCGGCTATGCAGGCAAGCAGCGTGGTCATCAGGTCGGTGGTGGAGTTCAGCATGGTGCTGAGTTCCTGCTGGCTGCGAATGGTGAAGTCGTCGTCGTCACTCTCCTTCAGCTTGTGGTTGCGGCGCAGTATCTCGGTGATTTCGTCGGTGGCATTGTCCGTCATGTCCTCGGTGAGGGCGGAGGCGAAGATGCCGCTAAGGTAGGTCTGTGCCAGCAGGCGTTTCATCACGGTGCTGTAAGGGGCAAGCACTACGTCGTCCTGGTCCATGCCCATGGAGTTGTAGCCTTTGGACTTCAGCACGCCCACCACGCGGAAGGGCACTTGGTTGAAGCGGATGATACGTCCCACAGGGTCCTCTCCTCCGGGAAAGAGGTTGTCTTGGATGGTCTTTCCTATGACGCACACCTTGGCAGAGGTCTGTATGTCGGCTTCGGTAAACATCTCGCCGTTCTCCACGCTGAGCTGCCGGATTTCGAGATAGTCCGTGCCCACGCCGCTCACGGAGGAGGGGTAGTTGTTGTTGCCCGCGATGAGCTGCCCGCTGGAGGAGACATTGGGGCTGACGGCAGCCAGGAAGTTGGTTTCGTTGCGCAGGGCTTCGTAGTCGGTCAGCTTCAAGGTCTGCATGGCGCTGGGGTCTTGGCGGACACCGCCGCGCATGTCGGCACCGGGGTGAATCATAATCATGTTGGAGCCCATCTCGGAGATTTGCGCCTGGATGCTTTTCTTCGAACCTTGTCCGATGGCAAGCATCGTGATGACGGACGCCACGCCGATGATGATGCCCAGCATGGTGAGGAATGCGCGCAGCTTGTTGTTGTTCAAGGCTCGCAAGGCTATTTTGAAAAGGTTTGTTCCGTTCATATCGTTTTAATGGAAAGTTTAAAATTAATCCCTAATCCTTAATCCCTTATCCCTCATTCCTCCTCCTCTTGTTTAGGCAATGCTGCCAGGGCTTCGGCTGCATTCTGGATTTGGGTGTTGACGGTGTCGTCCTTGATTTGTCCGTCGCGCAGCACGATGTTGCGGCTGCTGTACTGGGCTATTTCGGGGTTGTGGGTGACGAAGATGATGGTGCGTCCTTCGGCATGCAGCTTTTGGAACAGTACCAGAATCTCGAAAGAAGTACGGGTGTCCAGGTTACCCGTAGCTTCGTCTGCCAGGATAACGGCGGGATTGTTCACCAAGGCGCGGGCGATGGCTACGCGTTGCATCTGACCGCCGGACATCTGATTGGACTTATGTTCCAGTCGGTCGCCCAGCCCCACGGCTTGCAGGGCTTCGATGGCACGTCTCCGCCTTTCGGAAGCCGAGACGGAGGAGTTATACATCAGCGGTAGCTCCACATTTTCCACGGCAGTGGTTTTGGGCAGCAGGTTGTAACTCTGGAATACGAAGCCGATTTTACGGTTGCGTAGTACGGCGCGTTGAGGCTTGCTCATGGTGCGTACGGAGATACCGTCCAGCAGGTATTCGCCGCTGGTGGGCGTGTCCAGGCAGCCGAGGGTATTCAGCAAAGTCGACTTTCCGGAGCCCGATGTACCCATGATGGTGACAAACTCGCCTTCACGGATGGTGAACGAGACGCCGCGCAGGGCATGCACGGTTTCGTCCCCCACCTGGAAGTTGCGTTTGATATTTTGAAGTTCAATAACTGCTTTATTCATAATTCTTTTTTTGTATTATTTTCCGCTCTTCTTCTTACTTCCCGGAGGGCCAGGCATGAACGGACTCTTCTCACCTCCGGGAGCTTCCTGGCTCATGGCCGGAGCGCCGCTACCGGGCATGCTGCCGATGATGGCTTCGGTTACCACTACGGTACCTTCGTTAATGCCGCTGATGATTTCCGTGTTGACTCCGTTGGAGATACCTATCTTCACCGGATGGGCGGTAAAGGTGTTGCCTTCGCGGGTCCAGAGTTTATGTTCCCCTTCGCAATCCTTCACGATATCATTGTCGCCGATAAGCGGTTTTTCGGGGTTGAAGCGCAGGGCACGGGCAGGAGCGCACAGTACGTCTTTGCGGTCGAGGGTGAAGATGGTGACGTTGGCTGTCAGGCGTGGTTTCAGTTTCAGGTCCGGGTTGTGGGCGGAGATGACTACTTCGTAGGTCACAACCGTGCTGGTGCTGGTGCTCGACGTGCTGCTTGAGCTGGCATCTCCCAGACGAATTTGTGTGACCACTCCTTCGAACACGTCATTCGGGTAGGCGTCTACGGTAAACGTGGCGCGCTGTCCCTCTTCCACACCGCCTATGTCCGCTTCGTCCACGTCGGCCACAACCTGCATCTGCGTCAGGTCGGCAGCGATGGTGAACAGTGTCGGTGTCTCGAAGCCGGAAGCCACGGTCTGTCCTGCTTCCACGTCGCGGCTGATGACCACACCGTCGATGGGAGAGGTGATGGTGGCGTAGGAGAGGTTGCGTTCAGCCTTTGCCAGTGATGCCTGGCTGCTTTCGTAGTTGCTCTTGGCCTTCTCGTAGTTATAGACGGACTGCTCATAGTCCGTGGCGGCGATGAGCTGCTTTTCGTTCAGCGTCTTGTTGCGCTCGTAGAGTTTTTTCTGGTACTCGTATTCGGCCTTTGCACCGTTGTAGGCGGCGCGTTGCGAAGCGAGTTCGCTTTGCAGTGTCACGCGGTCCATCTCGGCAATGAGTTGGCCTTTGGTTACTACGGAATTGTAGTCTACATGAATCTTGTCGATGATACCGCTCACCTGGGTACCCACTTCCACTTCCGTCACCGGTTCGATGGTCCCCGTGGCGGTTACGGATTCGGAAATCTCGCCTTTATGGATGGTTGCTGTGGCGTAGGTCACCTTGTGCTTGGCCTTGGCACCACCGAAGAGCCATACGCCGCCGCCCACTATGATTACGGCAGCTACGGCAATGAGGATGATTCTTTTTTTGTTCATATATATATAAGGTATTATAATTCGATTTTTTCTCCTTGATAAAACTTCAGTAGCTGCATATTCAGTATGGCCATGTATTTGGCTTGCAGTGTCTCCTGCTGTGCGCTGAGCAGATTGCTTTTCTCAGTCAGCAGTTCTACGGTATTCTTCATGCCCAGGTTGAACTGCTCTTGAATCAGTTCATAGCTGGTCTGCGTACTTTTCAGTTTCTCTGTGGCGGCGGCGTAGCGCTGCTGGGCGCTGTTGGCATCGAGCCAGAGGGTTTCGATGGTCTTGTACAGCGTTTTTTGGTCGTCCAGCAGGTCCAGTTCGCTGGTCTGCTTCTGAATCTTGGCTTTCTCTACGGCACTCTTGGTCTGCCGGTTGCTGAAGATAGGCACGCTTACGGTGAAGCCCAGCGAGTTGTTCCAGTTCTGTTTGACTTGCTCGCTGAAGGTGAAGTCATTGCCGTTGGCATGGCTGGTTCCGATGCCGGCGCTGAGGCTCAGCGTAGGCAGATAGCCAGCGCGGGCAATTTTGATGTCGAGGTCGGATGTCTGTATATTCAGTTTGCCGGCTTCTATTTCCGGACGGAGCACGAGGGCAGAACGGTAAACGTCCGTTTTGGTGGGCAGGGGTGCCAGTACGTTTTCCGTGCCGAGTGTGGGGATGTAGAGGTTCATCTCGGATTCGCCGTCCAGTTCCAGGAGTTGTTTCAGTTGTAGTTTGTAGTCTTGCAGGGTGGCTTGTGCTGTCACCAGCTGGTACTTGTCGGTACTCACTTGCGCTTCCAGTTGTGCCAGGTCGCTTTTGGCTATGCTTCCTGCTTCGAGAAGTTGGCGGGCGCGTTCGCATTCGGCCTGGCTCACTTCCAGGGTCGATTCGTTCACTTTCACGGCTTCGGCGGCGTAGAGTATCTGTACGTAGGTTTGTGCGATACTTTCTTCGATGCTGTTCTCGCTCTGTGCTACGCTAAGTTCGGCAATGCGGTTGTTCAGTTGCTGTTGTTTGATGGTGTTGAGGCGTTTCCCGCCGTTGTAGAGGGTCCAGTTGGCATCGATGCCGTAGCTGCCGTTATAGGAAGTCTTGCTCTGGCTGCTGGTGATGTTGTCGCCGTCGATGATGGTGTTTGTCTCGCTCTTCGGGCGATTCACGACACGCTGGCTCACACTGGCCGAAAGGCTGGGGAAGAGAGCGGCTCGGGCGGTCTTTACATCTACCTGGGCACTTTCCGCACTGAGGCGGTTCTTGCGGATGGTGATGTTTTGCTGCAAGGCATAGTCGATGCACGCTTGCAAGTCCCATTGGGCGGGCAGGCTGTCGGCTGGCTGCTCGGAACTGCCGGGTATCTGCGTGGAAGTGCCGTTTTGGGCGGCCACTCCCATACAGCTTGCCATACATAGCGCTATCACTGTCAATCTTTTTACGTTCGTCATATCTTCGTTATTCTATGGTTTTACATTTGCAAATGTAGTAGGGTGGAGAAAGGATTGCAAAAGTGATAGACGTAGAGTGAATTTTCCTCGCCTAAAATCTTTTTTGTACCGATGAATGGGAGAAGTCTTTTTTCTGTTCAACTTTTCACCTTTTTATTTGTTCTTTATATAAAAGTATTTTATATTTGTAATCATTATAATTTTATCGGCATGAAACAGACTGCGGTAAACATTTGGCGTTTTTATTTGGAAGGTTTTCGAAGTATGACGTTAGGGCGTACTTTGTGGCTTATCATTCTTGTGAAGTTATTCATCATGTTCTTCATTCTCCGCCTTTTCTTCTTCCCACGGTTTCTGAATACCCCCGTGGTGGGCGATGACAAGGAAGGCTATGTCAGTAATGAGCTTATCCATCGGAGTCTGGGCGACTAAACACGGAGACACAGAGTTTATTTCCTTGCCCTTATAAATTCTCCGTGTCTCTCTGTTCTTACCCGATAACTTAAAAACTTAATAACTCATAACTTATAACTCATAACTCATAACTTGATTCTTATGCTTGGACACATTGACACTTCCCTGATTGACTGGTCGAGAGCCCAATTTGCCTTGACCGCCATCTATCACTGGATTTTTGTGCCGCTGACACTTGGACTGGCGGTAATTATGGGCATCATGGAGACAGCGTACTACCGTACGGGTGACGAATTTTGGAAACGTACTGCCAAATTCTGGATGAAGATTTTCGGTATCAACTTTGCTATTGGTGTAGCAACCGGTATTATTCTGGAATTTGAATTCGGTACGAATTGGAGTAATTACAGTTGGTTTGTGGGCGACATCTTCGGTGCGCCGCTTGCCATCGAGGGTATTTTGGCTTTCTTTATGGAAGCAACGTTTATCGCCGTCATGTTCTTCGGCTGGGATAAGGTGAGCAAGCGTTTCCACCTGGCATCTACTTGGCTCACGGGGCTGGGCGCCACGATTTCTGCCTGGTGGATTCTGGTTGCCAATGCGTGGATGCAGAATCCCGTAGGTATGGAGTTCAATCCCGATACGGCACGCAACGAGATGGTGGACTTCTGGGCTGTGGCAACTTCGCCGATGGCTGTCAACAAGTTCTTCCATAGCGTGCTGTCCGGCTGGGTGCTGGCTGCCGTGTTTGTAGTAGGCGTAAGCTGCTGGTATCTGTGGAAGAAGCGCGAGAAGAAATTTGCGCTGGCAAGTGTAAAGATTGCCGCATGGGTAGGTCTGTGTGCCGCTGTGCTCTCTGCCTGGACGGGTGATGGCTCGGGCTATCAGGTGGCGCAAAAGCAGCCGATGAAGCTGGCTGCTATGGAAGGCTATTATGAAGGGCGGCAAGGTGCCGGATTGGTAGCGTTCGGGCTGCTGAATCCTGCCAAGCAGACACCGCAGGACGGAGTAGACCCATTCCTTTTCCGTGTGGAAATCCCTAAGATGCTGTCGCTGCTTGCTGAGCGCAAGATGGATGCTTTTGTTCCCGGCATCAATGACCTGCTGAAAGGCGGATATCCGTTGAGGGACGGTACCGTAGCGCTTTCGGCAGAAGAGAAAATAGAAAAAGGAAAAACGGCCATCGGTGCGTTTGCCGCCTATCGTGCAGCCAAGGCTGCGGGCAATGAGGCGGATGCAGAGGTGGCTGCCAAAGTGTTGAAAGATAATGTAGCCTATTTCGGTTACGGTTATATCAAGGACGTGAACGAGCTGGTGCCCAATGTGCCCCTTACGTTCTACATGTTCCGTGTGATGGTGATGTTGGGTGGATACTTCATCCTCTTTTTTATTGTGGTGCTGTTCCTGGCCTATAAGAAAGACTTGTCGCGGATGCCATGGATGCATTGGGTGGCTATGCTCACCATTCCGCTGGGCTATCTGGCTGGACAAGCCGGATGGGTGGTTGCCGAGTGTGGTCGCCAGCCGTGGGCCATCCAAGATATGCTGCCCACGAGTGCCGCCATCTCTAAGCTGGATGTAGGCTCCGTGCAGACCACGTTCTTTATCTTCCTGGTACTTTTCACTGTCATGCTGATTGCTGAGGTGGGAATTATGCTGAAGGCCATTCGCAAAGGTCCGGAAACCGAAACGCACACACCGTCACATAACTCATAACTTATAACTCATAACTCACAATGAATGCTTATATATTTCTTCAACACTATTGGTGGTTTGTAGTCTCCTTGCTGGGAGCACTGCTGGTATTCCTGCTGTTCGTGCAGGGAGGTAATTCGCTTCTGTTCTGTCTGGGGAAGACGGAGGAGCAGAAGAAGATGATGATTAATTCTACGGGACGGAAGTGGGAGTTCACGTTTACAACGCTCGTCACGTTTGGAGGCGCGTTCTTTGCTTCGTTTCCGTTGTTCTATAGTACCAGTTTCGGAGGAGCTTATTGGTTGTGGATGATTATTCTGTTCAGCTTTGTGTTGCAGGCTGTCAGCTACGAGTTTCAGTCGAAGGCGGGAAATCTGCTGGGCAAGACAACGTATCGCACGTTCTTGGTGATAAACGGAGTGGTAGGTCCGGTATTGCTGGGTGGGGCAGTGGCCACGTTCTTCACGGGGTCTAACTTCTATATCAATAAAGGGAATATCGCAGATGCGGCAATGCCGGTTATCAGTCAATGGGCTAACGGCTGGCATGGGTTGGATGCGTTGCTTAATCCGTGGAATGTGGTGCTGGGGCTGGCTGTGTTCTTCCTGGCACGTATCTTGGGAGCGCTTTATTTTATTAATAATATCAATGAGGATGATTTGGTGAAACGCTGCCGCCGGGCACTTTGGGGAAATACGGCGTTGTTCCTGGTATTCTTCCTGGCCTTCGTCATCCGCACGCTGCTTGCCGACGGCTATGCTGTACGCCCGGAAACGGGAGAGGTGTTCATGGAACCTTACAAGTATCTGACGAACTTCCTGCAGATGCCGGTAGTGCTGCTTGTATTCCTGGTTGGTGTGGTGGCTGTGCTCTGGGGCATTATCCGCACGCTGTGGAAGCCGGCATTCGACAAGGGTATCTGGTTTGCCGGTGCAGGGACGGTGCTTACGGTATTGGCACTGCTGCTTGTGGCAGGCTATAACAATACGGCCTATTATCCGTCTACCCACGACCTGCAAAGCTCACTCACGTTGGCAAACAGTTGCTCGAGCCAGTTCACACTGAAGGTTATGGCTTATGTCTCTATCCTTGTTCCTTTCGTTCTTGCCTACATCTTCTACGCTTGGCGCAGTATCGACAATCGCAAGATTGATGCGAAGGAGATGGAAGAGGGAGGACACGCGTATTAATTAAAAATTAAGAATTAAAAATTAAAGGAGGATGTGTCATCTGTGTGCTATTAACTGTTTTGATACATCCTCTTCTTATTCTTTTGTCCGCTTCTCATTTAGCTGGAATTTGGGTACCAGTTTCATCAATCGTAGAATCTGTCCTTGCCTTTTCTTTATGTAAGGGGAGGGGTGTGCTGAGTCGAAGCGTATGGGGTTGGGCAATGTTGCCGCTATTAGTGCGCACTGTCCGGCAGAGAGCTTGGCTGCTGTAGTCTTGAACTTGTATTTGGCGGCAGCTTGTGCGCCATAGATGCCTTTTCCCATTTCGATGGAGTTGAGATAGACCTCCATGATACGTTCTTTGGACCAGAAGAACTCTATTAGTACGGTGAAGTAGACTTCCAGTCCTTTACGTACCCAGGAAGACTGGGGCCATAGGAATACATTCTTTGCCGTCTGCTGGCTGATGGTGCTTGCGCCCCGTTTCCGTTTTCTTGTTTCATTCTCCTTTATCGCTTTCTGTATCTCGATGAAATCGAATCCGTTGTGTGTGGCAAACCGGTTGTCTTCCGAGGCAATGACGGCCATAGGCAGGTGAGGGGATATCTTGTCGGAAGATACCCAAGTGTGGTGCCAGCATGGACTTTCACCCTTAAAGACCTGTTGCACGCTGCGAATAACCATCAGTGGCGTGATGTAGACGGGTACAAAACGATAAGCCACTACCGCTAGGATAGTGGAAATAAAGAAGAATAATATGATGTTGCGGAGGAACCGCAAAGGCTTCGGGAGTTTCATGGAGAGAGTGCCAATGTGATTAATGTGTTAATGTGCCAATATGCATATTGGCACATTAACACATTAATCACTTTACCATATTAATTAGCTGCCTCCGCATTCTTAATCATCTGTTCGCTGGCATACATATATACCTCTACGCGTCGGTTCTGGTCGGCAGACAGACTTTCGTCGTATTCGTTGTATCCCACGCCTTCCACTTTCTTGAACTGGGCCGGAGATACGCCGCAATCCTGCAAATAGTTCTCTACGGCATAGGCGCGGTTCTTGGAAACTTTCATGTTGGCTTCGTAAGTACCCACTTTGTCGGTATGGCCGATGATGGCGATATCGGTTGTCGGGTCTTCCTTCAGAATCTGTGCGAGTTCGCGCAGGGAAGCCTTTGCCTCGTTGCTCAGTGCTGCGGAGTTGAAGCCGAAAAGAATACCTGCCGCAAAGGATACTTTGACAGCCGGCAAGCCGTTGGCATCCGTTACCTGCTCCACTTGGGCGCCTTCAATCTTGGCAGCTTCGGCAGCCTTCTTGTCCATCTTGTGTCCGATGGCAACGCCGGCACCCGTACCTACTGCAGCACCTACCGCAGCTCCAATGGCTGCCCCCTTGCCTTTACCTATCAGTCCGCCGATAATGGCACCTGCTGCTGCACCGGAGCCACCGCCGATTATTCCACCTTTGGCCTTGTTGTTCATTGTGCCGCAACTGCCCAGCAGCAATGCGCCGCACAAAAGTAATACTGTAAATTTCATCTTCTTCATAACTCTTTTTCTTTAAAAGTTGACTTTATCTTTAATGTTGCAAATTTATGTATATAATAACCATATTCTTCTTTCTAAAGTTCGCCAGTTCTGTCCTTTTTTAGAGAATTTTCCTTTTGATGAGGACGAACCAGGCTGTCAGTATAAGACCTTTGGCAATGGTCGTTCCACTTACTGCCCACCAGATGGCATCCACTCCCATACCCATGTGCACCAGCAATAACGCCACCGGAATACGCATGTAATTGCATCCGATGCTGACAATGGCAGGCGGCACTGTCCGTCCCAGTCCGTAGAACACGCCCTGCATGGTAATTTCCATCATCATGAACATTTGCGAATAGCCGTCGATGCGGAGGAAATCTCCACCCACACGGTAGGCTTCGGCCTCGGGTACGAAGATAGAGAACACCTCGCTGCCGAAGAAGATGAACAGTAGTGAGCAGAGGCTTCCGAATACGCCCGTCATCCACATGGTGGTGCGCCATGCTTGCTTCACGCGCGACTTCTGCCCCGCGGCATAGTTCTGGGCGATGAACGTACTCAGCCCCGTGGAGAATCCTTGCGAAGTATTCCAGGTAATGGCCTCGATTTGTCCGCCGGTGGTGAATGCCATCAGTCCGATGTGTCCTCCCTGCTCCGAGGCGGTGCGCGAGAGGAACATATTGACGAAGGCAAATAGCGTGTTCAGCGTAGCCACGGGCAGCCCGAGCTTGAAGATGCGCCGGGTGTACTTCTTTTTCAGCGGAACGATAAAGGAGAAACCTCCGAGCACGGCGCTTTTCCCCCGGAGTTTGTAGACGAAGATGCCGAATACTGTAGCTTCGGAAAGCCATGTGGCAAGTGCCGCGCCCACTGTTCCCCAACCGAAGCCGAAGATGAACAGAGGGTCGAGGACGATGTTCATTATCAGTCCCGTCCCGCTGATGTAGAACGGAATCTTGCTTCGTCCTGCCGCGTTGTAGATGCCCGTAAAGGCAGCGGAGAGAAAGATGAAAGGCAGTCCCGTCGACACGATGCGCAGATAAGTCACGGCGGCGTCCGTGATATGCTGTTTCAGCTCGAAGATGTTCAGGATGGGGCGGGCGAAAAGAAAGAGCAGGCCTCCCCAGCAGACGGAGATGAGCAGGGCAATCGTAATGTTGTGCGAGGCAAAGCTGCGTGCGTCCTCTTCGCTGCGTGCACCGATGGACTGGCCTACGCTGACTTCGGCGCCCACTTTATTGAGCAAGGCGATGGAGCCGGACATCCACGTCAGTATGCCTACCGCACCTACTGCAGCCATGGACTCACTGCCCAGACGCCCTACCCATGCCATGTCCGTCAGGCTGTAGGCCATCTGGATGAACGAGGTGGCCATGATGGGCATTGCCAGCGTGAAAAGCTGGCGGTTGATGGGGCCTTGTGTCAGATTCTTTGTTCCTTGCACGTTGACGGGTTTTTAGGTAAACAATGTGTTGCTCATCCCCTTTTCCGCTTTCTGCGGAGACGGTGGCGGCGTTTCTGCTTGTACTTTCGTATCTTGGCATATACCAGCCAGATGAAGAGCAGACCGAAAACGGCGAAGATGAGCAGCACGATGCCTGTGTTGAGATTGTCACCTTTCACGCGGCTCCACATCTCGAGCACTAGTTCCGTGCGGTCGCCGAAGTCGCGTATCATGGCGCAGCGTTCCACTACTCGGCGGTCAGGATATTGTACCGGGTCTATCTGCAGGCTGTCGGCTCCGGGCAGGGGGCCGAAGAAGTAGCTGAGGTCGGAGTGCACGTCGAGCGTGGTATCGGTCTTGGCCTCCATGATTTCCGGTGTGGCTACGGCGCTGACGTAGCCGATGGCATCCATGTTGCGCAGTGCCACGGAAGGCTGGCAGAGGTAGTTGATGAAATAGCTTGCCGCCTTCACGTTGCGGGCGTAGCGGGGGATTACCCAGCCGTCGTACCAGATGTTGCTGCCTTCGCAGGGGACGGTGTAGTCCAGTTCCACACCCACGGCATCGGCCTCCTCGATGGCCCAGACGGCGTCGCCGCTCCAGGTGAAGTTAATCCACGCCTTGTTCTTGGTCATCATTTCCTTGCCGAAGTCGGCTTCCCAGCCGGCGATGTTGGGTTTCATCTCCTTGAGGCGTTGCTCGGCCAGGGCGATGGCCTGCGGGGAGTTGTCGTTCATCAGTTGCTCTACGGTGACGGTGCTGTCGGCCAGCTCCCGGGCGTGGGCGTAGATGATGGCGGTACCGTAGGCATCGCGGTAGCTGTCCTTCATCAGTATTTTGCCGCGGTTTTTGGAGTCCCAGAGGATGTCCCATGTGCCGGCCTCTTCGGCGGTAATAAACTTTTTGTTGAAGAGGATACCAGCGGTGCCCCACATGTAGGGCACGGCATAGTCCTCGGTCTGGCGTTCCGGTTGCGAGGTCTTGTTCAGCTCGTGGCGAATGTAGGGCGACACGTTGGGGATGTAGTCCGGCGTGTGGCCGAAGTTGCGGTCGATGGGTAGCAGGAGGTCTTTGCGAAGCATGCGTTCGATGATGTACTCCGAGGGGCATACGACGTCGAAGTCCTCGTGCCCGCGCTCAATTTTGGTGAGCATGATTTCGTTGATATCGAACACCTGGTAGATGATACGGAGGTCTTCGCCCGTCTGCTGCTTGTACCAGTCGGGAAATTCGGCAAGCACATCTTCATCGATGTAGTCCGCCCAGTTGTATATCTTCAGTACACGGCTGCGCTCTTCTGTGGAGTTTCCACAAGAAGAGAGGGATGCGATACAGCACAGTAGAATCAGTATGTTTATTATCCTTTTCATCATCTTGTTCTTGACAATTGATAACTTATAACTCATCACTCACATCAATCGTTTTTCGTCCGTTCGGCCCGCTTGTTGATTACAATCAGCAGCACCAGCACCGTCACGAAGATGATGGTGGAGAGTGGCCGCAGTTCCGGCGTCAGTCCACCTTTGCGCGCATCGGCGTAGATGTAGGTGGAGAGCGTTTCCAGCCCCTGGTTGCCGATGGTGAAGATGGTCACGGCAAAGTCGTCGATGGAGAGCGTGAAAGCAAGGATGAATCCGCTTATCATACCCGGAAATATCTCCGGAAGAATAACCTTGCGCAGTGCTTGGAACGGTGTGGCGCCCAGGTCGAGTGCCGCCTCGTAGACATTCTGGTTCATCTTTTTGAGCCGGGGCATTACGCTGAGCACCACGTAGGGCGTGCAGAAAGTGATGTGTGCCAGTACCACTGTGGTGAATCCTTGCGATATGCCGAAGCTGATGAACAGCAGGAACAGCGACACACCGGTGATAATGTCTGCATTCATCATCGGGATGGCATTGGCGAAGTTCATTACCTGCCGTGTGCGCGAGCGCAGATTGAAGATGCCGATGGCTGCAATGCTGCCCAGCGCCGTACTGGCGGTGGCGGCAAGCAGGGCAATGGCGAATGTGTTCCAGATGGCATTTATCAGCGAGTGGTGCATCCCGCCCGTAAACAAGGAGCTGTACAGCTTGGTGGAGAATCCCGTCCAGTTGCCCAGCACCTTTGCCTCCGTGAAGGAGAATATCATAATAATTAAGATGGGCGAGTAGAGCAACGCCAGCAGCAGCCACAAGTAGCCGCGGGTTAAGATTCGTGTCATCATATCACACCTCCGCTTTCATTCGATGCCCCGTCCTCCTCGTTGGTAAAGAGGATGGTGATGCCTATCAGCAGCAGCATGATGAGCGAGAGGGCGGCACCGTAGTTCCACATTCCGTTGTAAATATTCTCTTGCACCGTGGTGCCGAACAGTTTGATGTTGTTCATTGTCAGCAACTCGGCAATGGCAAAGGTAGAAACCGTAGGCATAAACACCATCACTATGCCGCTCATCACTCCCGGCATGGAGAGCGGCAGAATCACCTTGCCGAATACGCGGGTAGGAGAGGCTCCCAAGTCCTGCGCAGCCTCAATCAGATTGTGGTCCATCTTCTGAAGAGTGTTGTAAATGGGGTATATCATGAACGGCAGGAAGTTGTAGACCATACCGAACACAAGGGCACCTTCGCCCAGCGGCAGGTTCAGGAAGTCGAACAGCGCCACTGTGGCAAGCGTACGTATCAAGATATTCACCCACATGGGGAGGATGAACAGCACCACCATGGTGCGTGAGGTGTTGAATTGCTTCTGGCTCAGGATATACGCTGCCGGATAGCCCAGCAGCAGGCAGACCAGCGTGGTGATAACGGCTATTCCGATGGAGTAGACAAACGTGTTCATCGCTTCGGGGTGCATCATGAACTTGCGGAAGTTGGCCAACGTAAACGCCCCTCCGTCGTCCGTAAAGGCATAGAGCACGATGAGCAGCAGCGGTACTATGACAAATACAAGCAGAAACAGCGCGTAGGGTACCGTCCAGTTGCGCCGGCGCATGAAGAAATGGGATAACTTATTGAGCACTTCCTTCCTTATTAAGAGATTGAACAATCCGTATATTTTGAGGGGCGATGGTGATACCTACGCGGTCGCCGTCGTCCCACACGTCGTTGGTGTCGATAAAGATGTCTTCGTCCCAGTCCGTAAACACGGTCAGGTGGTAATGGTTCCCTTTGTAGAGGATGAATTTCACTTCACCCGTCAGACGGCCGTCCTCTTCGTTGTCTTCGAGGATGACGTGCTGGAAGTCTACTTCCACTTGCACGGCGCTGCCCGGCTCGATGCCCTGCACGGGGAGGCACTCGAAGTTACAGCCCAGGAAGTCTACGTGCGTCTCGTCCACCAGCTTTCCCTCGAAGGTGTTGCAGGTGCGTTCCTTCTTCATCACGTGGATGTCGAAGGGTTTCACCAGCAGGCCGACTTCGCGTCCTGCCTCGAAGGCATGGTAGTCCTGCACCATCAGCTCGTAGCCTTCGCGCGTCTGCACCAGCATTTCGTAGTGTACGCCTTTAAAGATGCAGCTGGTTACGGTCCCCGTCAGCTGTGCGGCGTCGGATACATCGAAGATGTAGATGTCTTCGGGGCGAATCACTACGTCTACCTGCATCTGCTCGCCAAATCCCGTGTCCACGCATTCAAATTCGTGTCCGCAGAAGGTGACGGCTTTATCCTTTATCATAACTCCGTTCAAGATGTTGCTTTCACCAATGAAGTCTGCTACGAAGGAGTTGATGGGTTCGTTGTAGATGTCCGTCGGCACGCCTATTTGCTGGATGCGTCCTTCGCTCATCACGACGATGGTATCGCTCAAGGTCAGTGCCTCTTCCTGGTCGTGGGTCACATATACGAAGGTGATGCCCAGCTTCTGGTGCATCTCCTTTAGCTCCATCTGCATGTCCTTGCGCATTTTTAGGTCCAGGGCGGCAAGGGGTTCGTCCAGTAGCAGCACTTCGGGTTCGTTGACGATGGCTCGGGCAATGGCTACGCGCTGTTGCTGCCCGCCGGAGAGGGAGTCTACGTCGCGGTCCTCATAGTCCGTCATGCCCACCATGCGCAGGGCTTGCTTTACCTTCTTCTCGATGGTGGCACCGGGCAGCTTCTTCAGCTTCAGCCCGAAGGCAATGTTGTTGAACACGTTGAGGTGGGGGAAGAGGGCGTACTTCTGGAACACGGTGTTTACCGGACGCTTGTGCGGCGGTGTCTGTGTGATGTCCTTTCCGGCAATGGTTATCACTCCTTCCGAGGCTGTCTGAAAGCCTGCAATGAGGCGCAACAGAGTTGTCTTTCCGCAGCCGGACGGTCCCAGTATTGTTACAAACTCGCCCTTACGGACAGACAAATTCACATCATTCAGCACGGCCTTATCTCCGAAAAATTTCGATACGTGCTCCACACCGATGATGCAATCGGACTTTTGCATAAGCGTCTTTTACTTTATCCAAACGAATTAAACAAATCTCAGAAGAAAGCTGAAATAAAATCAAAACAGTTTCTCGGGCTTTCAAAAAGCGGGTGCAAAGTTACATAATTTATCGGGATTTTTCGCCTTACTCTAAAATTCATTATTCCTATGAAGTTAAAATAATAAGTAATACCTTTGTTGGCAGTATTGATATTAAAACTTAATAACATGATGGAAAAGAAGATTGTACTCATCACCGGAGCCTCCTCGGGAATAGGGGAAGGCTGCGCGCGTAAATTTGCCATGAACGGTTACCGGCTTATACTCAATGGCCGTAATGTGGAGAAACTGAATGCTGTAAAGAAAGAATTGTTGGAGAAATATGGAGCCGATGTGTATCTGCTTCCTTTCGATGTCCGCGACCGGCAGGCTGCCCATGCCGCCCTCGAATCCCTTCCGGAGGAATGGAAGGCGGTAGACATACTGGTGAACAATGCCGGACTCGTCATTGGGGTGGACAAGGAACATGAAGGTAACCTGGATGAATGGGACATTGTCATCGACACTAACGTGAAAGCCTTGCTTGCCATGACCCGCCTCGTGGTTCCCGGTATGGTGGAGCGAGGCCGTGGTCACGTTATCAATATGGGGTCCATTGCCGGAGATTACGCTTATCCGGGAGGCAGTGTGTACTGTGCCTGCAAGGCTGCCGTCAAGGTCCTTTCCGACGGACTCCGCATCGACCTGGTGGATACCCCGATACGCGTAACGAATATCAAGCCGGGGTTGGTGGAAACCAATTTCTCCGTCGTCCGTTTCCGTGGTAACCGGGAGGCGGCCGATAATGTATATAAAGGTATACGCCCACTGACCGGCGACGATATAGCCGAAGTGGTCTATTTCGCCGCTGCCGTCCCCGAGCATATCCAGATTGCGGAAGTGCTGGTGATGCCTGCCAACCAAGCCACGGGGACAATTGTCAGCCGGAAATAGAATTTGTATAAGGATATGATAAAATGATACTATTTTATCTTCGGGGAAACGCCTACATTTGCGCACAGCTAAATGAATATAGAATCTAAACAAGAAAAGCATGAATTTCAAGAAACGAACAAATTTCCTCTTTGGAGTACTGCTGCTGACCGGCAGTTTGTTGGCTCAAAACGTATGTGTATCCACTCCGAAAACCTCTTTGGTGCTTTCGGCTCCTGAAGGCGGTACACTGAGACACTTGTATTATGGTAACAGACTTTCTGAAGCCGACTTGCAGAATATCTCTGCGGCAGAAGCGAACCATGCAGCCTATCCCGAATATGGATTGAATGCTCCCGTGGAGACGGCCCTCGCTGTGAAGCATGCCGACGGTAACATGACCCTCCAGCTCGAAGTATTGAACGTGACTACCGAAAAGGAAGGGAATGCCGTGACGACTGTCGTGGCACTGAAGGATAAGGTGTATCCCTTCTTCGTCAACGTCTGTTACCGTGCCTGGCAGGATGCCGACGTGATAGAATCCTGGACTGAAATCTCCCATCAGGAGAAGAAGCCGGTGGTGCTCAATCAGTTTGCTTCCGGCTATCTGCCCATCCGCCGTGGCGATGTATGGCTGTCCCATCTCTCCGGTTCCTGGGCCAATGAAGGGGTTTTGACGCAGGAACCTCTCACTCCGGGCATGAAGGTTATCAAGAATAAGGACGGTGTGCGCAATTCCCATACTGACCATGCCGAAGTGATGTTCTCCCTTGACGGCCGTCCGCAGGAGAACACGGGCAACGTGATTGGTGCAGCCCTCTGTTACAGCGGCAACTACAAACTCCGCATTGAGACACACGATGATGAATACCACCATTTCTTTGCCGGAATCAACGAAGAGAACTCTACTTATTCCTTGAAGAAGGACGAGCTTTTCCGCACTCCCGAACTTGCCCTGACTTATAGTAATGAAGGCTTGAGTGGCGGCAGCCGTAACTTCCATCGCTGGGCACGCCTGCACAAACTGGCGCACGGCACTACCCCCCGCAAGATTCTTTTGAATAGTTGGGAAGGCGTGTACTTTGACATCAACCAGCAAGGTATGGACCAAATGATGGCGGACATTGCCTCCATGGGTGGCGAGTTGTTCGTGATGGACGATGGCTGGTTTGGCGACAAGTATCCCCGTAAGAACGACAGCTCATCACTCGGCGACTGGGTGGTGGACAAGAACAAGCTTCCGAACGGTATTGAAGGCTTGCTGAGTGATGCCAAGAAACATGGCGTCAAGTTTGGCATCTGGATTGAGCCGGAGATGGCGAACACTACCAGCGAACTCTACGAGAAGCATCCCGACTGGGTACTTAAAGCTTCCGAACGTGACGTTGTGTTGGGACGCGGCGGCACGCAGGTAGTGCTTGACCTTGCCAATCCTGCCGTGCAGGACTTCGTTTTCGGTGTGGTAGACAACCTGATGACCTCTTATCCTGAAATAGATTACATCAAGTGGGACGCCAATATGTCTGTCCAGAACCACGGTTCGCAATATCTGACGAAGGATAATCAGAGCCACATGTACATCGAATTCCACCGCGGCTTCGAGAAAATCTGCCAGCGCATCCGTGCCAAATATCCCGACCTTACCATCCAGGCATGTGCCAGTGGCGGCGGTCGTGCCAACTACGGAGTGCTGCCTTACTTCGACGAGTTCTGGGTAAGCGACAATACCGATGCCCTGCAACGTGTCTATATGCAGTGGGGAACTTCCTATTTCTTCCCCGCCATCGCTATGGCATCGCATATCAGTGCTGCCCCCAATCATCAGACGTTCCGCACCATCCCTCTGAAATATCGGATAGACGTTGCCATGAGTGGTCGTTTGGGTATGGAAATCCAGCCCAAAAATATGACGGAAGAAGAAAAGGCTCTTTGCAAGAATGCCATTGCCGAGTACAAGACCATTCGTCCCGTAGTACAGTTGGGAGACATTTACCGCCTGCTCTCTCCTTATGACAAGCAAGGTGTGGCTTCTCTGATGTACGTGGCTCCGGAGAAGGACAAGGCAGTCTTCTATTGGTGGAAGACGGAACATTTCTGTAACCAGCACCTGCCGCGTGTGAAGATGGCAGGGCTCTGTGCCGACAAGCAATACCGGGTGCATGAACTGAACCGTATAGATAATGTTCCCTTGAACTACGAAGGAAAGAGTTTCAGTGGTGCCTACCTCATGGCAAACGGGCTGGAGATTCCCTACAACCATAAGGTGGACTATCACAAGCAGAACGACTATTCGAGCCGTGTGCTTTATCTGGAAGAGGTGAAGTGACATAAGCAAAGGTGAGGTTGGGCCGTGTAAAGGTGAACTTGAGCGGCGTAAAGGTGAGGTTTATGGGTACAGTTGGTACAGTGGGTACAGCGTCTCTTCTATCTCACACACGCATGTATATAAATAATGTACGCGTTATGAAGTAATGTACATAAGCGCATGTGTGTGAAGCAGAAGAGGCGCTGTACCCACTGTACCAATTGTACCACTGTTTGGATGTCCAACTTTTCTTTTCGTACCCTTTTGGGACTTTCAGGTAAGATGGAAACATAAAAAAAGTCCCACAATACATTGATATTGTAGGACTTTTTTCTTTTTGTCGCCTTCTGGCTTTGTTTCTATGTGAACCGCTTGGGGCTCGAACCCAAGACCCCAACATTAAAAGTGTTGTGCTCTACCTGCTGAGCTAGCGATTCAATCCTTCATTGCTGTTAAGCGGGTGCAAAGATAGATACTTTTTTGAAAATTGCAAAATAATATCATCTTTTTTCTTATCTTTGTCCCCATTAATCCTTGATATTAATCATTATCACTGAACATTAATCATTAAATACATGGCAACAGTAGACGATAAAAAGATTATCTTTTCTATGGTTGGGCTGAATAAAACCATTCAGCAGAACAACAAGCAGGTACTGAAGAACATTTACCTCTCGTTCTTCTACGGGGCAAAAATCGGTATCATCGGTCTGAACGGTTCGGGTAAATCGACCCTGCTGAAGATTATCGCCGGATTGGATAAGTCCTATCAGGGCGAAGTGGTGTTCTCGCCGGGATATTCTGTGGGATATCTGGCTCAGGAACCGTACCTCGACCCCACCAAGACCGTGAAGGAAATTGTAATGGAAGGCGTGCAGCCCATTGTGGACGCGCTGGCAGAATACGAGGAAATCAACCAGAAGTTCGGCTTGCCCGAATATTATGAGGACCAGGACAAGATGGACAAGCTCTTCTCCCGTCAGGCCGAATTGCAGGACATCATCGACGCGACCGATGCCTGGAACCTCGACAGCAAGCTGGAGCGTGCCATGGATGCCCTCCGTTGTCCGCCCGAAGACCAGTCCGTAGAACATCTTTCCGGTGGTGAGCGCCGCCGTGTGGCCCTTTGCCGCCTATTGTTGCAGAAGCCCGATGTGCTTCTCCTCGACGAGCCCACTAACCACCTTGATGCCGAATCTATCGACTGGCTGGAACAACACTTGCAGCAGTACGAGGGTACGGTGATTGCCGTGACGCACGACCGTTATTTCCTTGACCATGTGGCAGGCTGGATTCTTGAACTGGACCGTGGCGAGGGCATCCCCTGGAAGGGGAACTACTCCAGTTGGCTGGAACAGAAAACTAAGCGCATGGAGCAGGAAGAAAAGACAGCCAGCAAGCGCCGCAAGACACTGGAACGCGAGCTGGAATGGGTACGTATGGCTCCCAAAGCTCGTCAGGCAAAGGGGAAAGCCCGTCTGAACTCCTACGACAAATTACTGAACGAGGACGTGAAAGAGAAGGAAGAGAAGCTGGAAATCTTTATCCCGAACGGCCCCCGTCTGGGCAACAAGGTGATTGAAGCCAAGCAGGTGGCAAAGGCGTTCGGCGACAAACTGCTGTTCGACGACCTCAACTTCATGCTTCCACCCAACGGCATCGTGGGTATCATCGGCCCCAACGGTGCCGGTAAGACCACGCTTTTCCGCCTTATCATGGGACTGGAAAAGGCAGACAAGGGCGAGTTCGAGGTAGGGGAAACCGTAAAGGTGGCCTACGTGGACCAGCAGCATAAGGACATCGACCCTAACAAGAGTGTATATCAAGTCATTTCCGGTGGAAACGACCTGATTCGCATGGGTGGACGCGACATCAATGCGCGCGCCTATCTGTCCCGTTTCAACTTCTCCGGTGCCGACCAGGAAAAGCTCTGCGGAGTGCTTTCCGGTGGTGAACGCAACCGCCTGCACCTGGCGCTCTGCCTGAAGGAAGAGGGTAATGTGCTTCTGCTGGACGAGCCTACCAACGACATCGACGTGAACACGCTTCGCGCCCTCGAAGAAGGTTTGGAGGACTTTGCCGGATGTGCTGTGGTTATCAGCCACGACCGTTGGTTCCTCGACCGTATCTGTACGCACATCCTCGCTTTCGAAGGAGATTCCAATGTGTTCTTCTTTGAAGGTTCTTATTCAGAATATGAGGAAAATAAACAGAAGCGCCTTGGGAAAGAAGAACCCACCCGTGTACGTTATAGAAAGTTGATGAATGACTGATTTGAGTATTTCAAAGAACAAATAGGAGAGAGGGAGGTCAGCCATAAGGCAAACCTCCCTCTCTCTTCTTATTATCTACTCGTCACTCAGGGAGTGTGTAATATACCATTATTCATGTTCAGATTCACGAATATTCATTCGTAGCACATGATACTACCAGGCCCAATCGGTGAGATTATAGCTACTCTCCACTTCATCCTCAATATAATCGGGAAGATTGCAGAAGAAGTCTATGCCAGTCTTGCTTTCAAGTTCATCAATGCTGATGGCATTTGCTTTGGTGTCATCCCTATTCAGCGGATGTTCAAAAGTATAGCCGTAGTCATCACGATGTTCCACCCAAAAACCTATGGTCTGATAGGATGTAGCTATGTCAACGGGCTGATTGGCACGATGAGCCAATACGGCAATGAAGTAATATTGTGGAACAGGCAATCCTTTTGATGTGAAACCCTTTGAGTCAGTAGCGGGCATCACTCCATCTCCTCCTGCCTTGGTTCCCTTATAATCTATCAATAGCTTGTCGAGCGTTCCACCTTTTGCCACATAGATTTTATCGTACACACTTCCAAAGGCATTGTCCTTGCGCACCCATGAATTGAGTAACTGCTCGAAGGTAACCCAGTAACCGCCATTGAATGAGTTGAGTTGTGGACTCATGTTGCTGAAGTAGAAAGTCTGCTTATTGGCTTCTGTAGAAAAAGAACGGTCATCGGAAGCACAGAGGTGTCCTCGGTCGAATCCGTCATTGGTATGCCAGCTATTGTCAACCCTCATACTCTCCGGCAGCAATGGGTCTACTGCCCAGGCGTCATCACTTCTGGTTACATTTTTCACCCCCGTAATGGCATCGTAGCTATAGGCCACCCAGCGAGAATGTTTCATGTGGTCGTTCCATTCCATTGCATAGTTAAGCACCTTGTTGCCACCGGCCGTAACTTCATGCTCCACGTAGGTATTGCCCTCCATCAGATGTGGCATTTCGTATTCTGTCACGTAATTTTGTCCTTGGGCGGATACATTCGCATTTTTGTTTTCTATCACAATTTTTTGGGCTGCATTATGCTCCACTCCTACATTTATCCCATCAACGTATGCGATGCGAAGTTTGAACATGGCAACTTGTGAAGGAAGCTGATAGCGTACCCAATAAGAAGTTTTTGCTTTGGCCACAGCCTTGTCACTCCATTGCTTTACGGTGGAGTAATCGGGAAGTGACGATAGATTATCAGTATCAAATTCTTCTGAAAAGGTGAATCCGTCACCGGAAATAGTCTTATTGGCTGCAATACTGATTTGCGAACGGATTGATTCATCCAATGTCAAGCCTTTGCTACCATCAATAGCATATAGTACTTCACGCTTGGAACCTTGTTCAGTGAATTGAATGTCATTGATAGTGGGATGTTCATTCATTTCTGAAGAATCATCTGAGCTACATCCACAGAACAATGGCAGCAACAGGCAAATCGCTAAAATCAAATTGTAATATCTTTTATTCATATCATATATAAAATTGAAAAAGAAATCCGCAATGTCATCTACATATACTGTGATGGCAGTGCGGATTTTACTTTATTATAAAAAATTCTTTATTCAGTCACTTTAGAAATGAAGAATGCGCTTCCCACTTGATCGGAATCTTTGTAGCTGGTACGAACACCGCATATAGTAATCTTATCACCTTCAACAATACCCAGTGATTCGAACTGTTTGCTTGCGCCTTTCCAGCCTGTAAGAAGACCATAAACATATACCTTGCCGCTTTCATCTGTAATATCAAAATTACCATAAAGGGTACTTGCGATATTTGATACAGTACCGGTCAACTGGTAATATTGTGAAGGGCTTTCCTCTGCTGCAAGGAAATCAGCAACAGTAACTGTTTTTACACTCTTCACGTCCTCTGCAACGGCATTGGTCATCTGCGGAGTACCTTTGTATTCGGCACGTGGACCAACGAGAGTTACAATATCACCTTCCTTGATATTAGAATCAGCAAAATCTTTGATGCCATAGATATATACATCACCCGAGAAATCCTTGATGTAGATATTGCCATATTGGGTATTAGCAATCTTGGTCACTACACCACTAATGCGGTATTGTGTAGCACCAACCTCGGCGGCAATGAATTCAGCAACAGTAGCTTCAACGATGGCGCCCTGCTGTGAGAGTTCAGTCTTGCTTGTGTAATCTTTTTTACCGTCAGTAGTGCGGAATGTAATGCTGGTTGAACGGTCACCACCTTCGTTTCGGGCAGCCTGGAACTTCACGCAAGCATCTGTTCCTTTCTGGTCGATAGAGACAATAGACAACCATTCTTTGGCATCCTCAGGAATTTCTACAGAAACGCCGTTGCCTTTGGTTATGATGTATGCCTCAAAGATACCACCCTCAACCGGAAGTACATCATTGTAGACAGAGTCGACCTTGATGAGCGATTTGTTAATCTTGAGCACAGTAACATCAACAAGCTCAACTGTAGTACCGTAGGTGGTTTTGGGACCTTGTATTGTTACCTCATCGCCTTCTTCCAGACCCAGGCTGGCAAAATTCTTCGTATTGCCTTTGGCGTCCAAAGTTCCATAGACGTAAACCTTACCGGTGGCATCCACAATGTCCCAGTTGCCGTAAACGGTGTTGGAAATATTTGAAACAACACCGGTCACTTTATAAGTCTTCTTGTCGGGACCGGCTATTACCTCGGCACAAGTAGCTTCCGAAATGACTGGCAAGCCTTGCATGATAGTCAAGTTCTGAGTTTCATTGGCGCTGCTCAGCTTCAGTTCCACTGAACGGCCATCCACAGCTTCATCAGCAGAGAATGTGATTTTGCTTTCGCCTTGAGGACCTTGAGTTGTAGAGATGGTAAGCCAATCGGCCTTGTCGTTACCTGTGATAATCCATTCGGACTTCGATTCAATTGTAATGTCAGTGCTACCTCCTTCAACCGGCAGCGCAACGTACGACTGTGAAACCTTCAATCCTGACAAGCCTATTGCTGCATCATCTTCAGCACAGCTTGAGAAAAGGGAAATCACAGCAGCAAGTACTATAAATAGATATTTTTTCATATTCTTCGATTATATTTAAATTGATAATCAGTTAAAGCAATACTTAATACCGATAGAAGCATACCAGCACTGACCAATAGCATGGTTGAGAGTCCAAGTCTTGGTGTTGCCATTTATAGACTCCGGAGTTGAGAATGTAGCAAAACCTTCAGCGTCTACACCTTCATACTTCAAGATACGGGCTTCGTTACCGATAGCAGGATTCAAATGCTTACTTACTCCCCAGCTTGAATTGAAGAAATTAAGCACGTTCTTCATGTCAAAGCTCAGCTGCAATTTGTGCTTGGCACCACATACATTCAAGTTGAAATCGTGCTTATAAGAGAAATCTACACGGTGTACCCAAGGAGAATAAAGACTGTTGGGCTCAGCATATTTACCCTGATTATTCTTAAGGTATGAGTCGTTGTGTACATAATCCATGAAGCGTGTCTTGTCATCCTCGCTAACGAAACGGAATGAACCATCGGCCACTTGCTTGTCTGTAGGGATATAAATGGCATCGTAGTTGTAACCGTCACCGTTTATGTCGTTGGCAAGCATGTAAGAGTAATTGTAACCGCCACGCCAAGTCTCGTAAATCAAACTAAAGTGGTTGCCGCTCTTGTCGTTGATGGTGGCACTTGCAATGAAACGGTCGGGAGTAACGTTAAGGCCATTGTGCAAACGGAAGTTGTTGACACCTTCGTATGTAGAAAGGTAGTTGAGTACTGAAGAAGCATTGGAACCCGGAAGTGAAGTCACCTCCTTAGATACTGTATGCGTATAAGCAGCCATCAAATTAATCCATTTGGCAGGCATTGCGTTCACGGTAACGCTGGTCGACCATCCGTAACCGCGGCTTGTATTCTCAAGCATGTAAGCACTGGGCAGACTCTTGCCGGCCTCGTCCGTATAAGTAGCGTCAGACGGGAATACAGGACGGTTATCAGCACCATTGAAGCGTGTAAAGCCGTTTATATCTTTCTGGCTCCAGTCTTTCAGCATGGCGGCATTAAGTGTCTTGTTATAGATTCCTTCTACCGTCACGTTCAATGGGAATGATACGGGTACTGTATAATCCACGGCAATTGAAGACTTCCAGACCTGTGGCATTTTAAAGTCGGGATCGACGCCGCAAATGCTTGAAGGAACTGTACCGTCTTCCGGTTTGATTGTCTGAGGATAACCCAAATCATAAAGCTTTTGTTTCAGAGCTTCTGTGGAAAGGATTCCACCTTTGAATTCATCCATAGTGAAACCTTTGTCTTTTGCATTCTTGGCATTGACTTGCGCCTGATATTGAATCATACCGCCATTGGTAGGCATATTGGTAAAGAATACCAAAGGCAGACGTCCGGAGAACAAACCGCTACCACCACGCAGCTTCAAAGTATTGTTGCCAAGTATATCCCAACTGAAACCTATACGAGGAGATACTGTCAATGAGTTTCCGGGCCATTTGCCGGTATCGATATGACGACCGTTGTAGTCAAGGTCAAGAATGGCATTGTTGGTCATCAAGTCACCATTATCAAAGAAGAGTCCGTCGAAGCGCAGACCGGCTGTAACCTTGAAATCGGAACGTACGTTCCATTCGTCTTGCAAGTAGAAGCCCAATTTATTGTACTGAACACGTGATGCAGGTTCGTTTTCACCGTTATAGCCATAAGTCAAACATACAATTTCCGGAGCAGCTCCTTGAACAAAGTCATCCAGGCTGGTATAGCGATAATATCCTGTACCGTTACGGAGATACTGGTTGTCGGCCATTTGATGCTCATAGTTCAAGCCAACCATGATTTTATGATTGCCGGTATAGTAAGTTACGTCATCCTTTATATTCCACACCGTGTTGTGGACTGCGTTATTGTAAGTGAAAAGTTCTTCACCAAAAGAGATGTAGTTTTGATTGTCTTTCAAAATATCGACAAATGGGAAAATACTGGAATTAGTACCACGTACGTCATCCAACTTGGAGAATGTTGCCAAAAACTGGTTGGACAAGGTAGCAGAGAAGCGGCTGTTAAGGTCGAAAGACAATGAATGTACCAAGTTATCCAAGGAATACATGGAGTTGGCATACGACATGGCATACTGTGAAGTACGACTACCCGACATACGAGTACCACCGTCCATAGAGGAAGCGTTAGGGGCATTCCATACGGTATTCTTGGTATAGTTATAACGCAAAGCCAAGCGATGGTTGTTGTTGATGTTCCAGTCTATACGTGCCAATAATTTGGTATTCTTATTGTCGGACGGGAAGCTGCTGAATGAGCCTGTGTTATAGCCATATTTTTCTTTGGCTATATCGGACACTTTCTGAAGGTCGGCAACGGTTGCACGTGAGATGTATGCATCTGCATCGCCCACACCGTCTTCGGAAGCACGCCAGCGATTGGCGATTGCAGGAGTATTCTGCAGCTCGCCGTTTGCAAAGAAGAAGAGCTTGTTCTTGATTATCGGACCGCCAATGGTAAAACCATATGTAGTTGACTGGTCTTTCTCGCGAGCACCTGAGATTGTTTCACGGTCAATGGCATCACCGCGCATGTTTTCATTCTGGTGATAAATATAAGCTGTACCTTTGTAAGTATTGGTACCTGATTTGGTAATGGCATTGATACCGCCACCGATGAAGTTGGTCTGGCGTACATCAAACGGAGATATGACAATCTGAATTTCGTCAATCGCCTCTATAGAGACCGGATTACCGCCACCAGGCAGGTTGGAACTCAAACCGAAGTTGTTGTTGAAGTTGGCACCGTCGATTGTGAAGTTGGCGGTACGACCGTCAGATCCGGCAAACGACATCCCATTACCACCGTAAGCAGACAAACGGGAATAGTCGGTAATGCTACGGCTTACAGAAGGCATGCTGGCAATCTGTGTATTGGAAATGTTGGTTGTTGCTCCGGTCTTTTCGGAAGCAAATTTAGTCTTTTGAGCTGTAACAACCACTTCCTCAAGAAGCTCTGATGATTCTTTCATCTGTACATTCAAATTGTAGACTTCACCTAATTGAAGAGTCACATCCTTGTACATCATTGTTTGGTAGCCGATGTAAGAGACTTCCACACTGTAAGGCCCGCCTGCCCGCATACCTTGAATGGTATAACGACCATCAATGTTTGTAATTGCGCCATATCGTGTCCCGGAAGGCTCGTGTATAGCCTGAACTGTTGCACCGATAATGGCTTCCTTGTCTGGGTCTGTTACCTTTCCACTTAATGAGGAGGTAGTCACCTGAGCCTTAGCTGTCATTGCGACTATCACCATAATTGCGGAAAGAATGAATCGCATTCTTTTTGCCATGAGATTTTAATTAATATGATTAAACTATTAAAAAACGTTGCAAATTTAAACAATAACTTTCAGATTACCGTTACATATCAATTACAATTTTATATTATATCTTTGGCATAAAAATGTATTTGTCAAAAGAAAACGGTGATTTTGTCAAGGACGTGCTCAATCTACCTGAGGAAACAGGTTGATTGAGCACGTCCTTGACAACCTCAATATCTTTACTTCCCCAAAATTAAAGTGGGAGAAAACGACTTTAATTTTCTCCTATTCGATTGACGGGCATGTCATGATTTTAGGTAGCTTTCTTAAAAGCTGTTTTTGTTTTGATGGAAACTGACTTCTTATCCGTATCTTTGCATATTGATTAAAAAAGAGATATTCATGGAACTTTCGGATATACTTCATAATTTGAAGATACAAGAACTTACTCCGATGCAGGAGGCTGCTAAGGAAGCCTATCAATCAGCTAAAGATTTAGTACTTCTTTCGCCCACCGGTTCGGGTAAGACACTGGCTTTTCTCCTTCCGCTGGTACAGACCTTGAAAGCGGATATACAAGGTGTGCAGGCTCTTGTACTAGTACCTTCACGCGAATTGGCTTTGCAGATAGAAACTGTGTTCAAGTCTATGGGAACTCCTTTCAAGGCTATGGGCTGCTATGGCGGACGCCCTGCTATGGAAGAACACCGGACAATGAAAGGCATTCATCCCGCCGTCATTATCGGTACTCCGGGACGTATGAGCGACCATTTGAGGAAAGAGAATTTCAATGCCGCCACTGTCGTCACTCTGGTGATAGATGAATTCGACAAGTGTCTTGAGTTCGGTTTCCATGACGAGATGGCAGAGGTTATCGGGCAGCTTCCCTCACTGAAAAAGCGTGTGCTTCTCTCGGCCACCGATGCAGAGGAAATACCGCAATTTGCCGGAGTAGGAGGTGATTCCCCGTCTTCCGGCTCCCGGCTCATGAAGCTTGATTTTCTTGCTCCGGAAGCCCTTGCTCCGCGTCTGCGGCTGCATAAGGTCGTTTCTCCGGAGAAGGACAAGCTGGAGACCCTCTATAACCTGCTTTGTACTCTCGGCTATCATTCCACTCTGGTATTCTGCAATTATCGTGAAAGCGTGGAGCGTGTTGCCGGGTACCTGCAAGCCAGGAAGTTCCCTTGCGACATGTTTCATGGCGGTATGGAGCAACCCGACCGCGAACGTGCGCTTTACAAGTTCCGTAATGGCAGTTGCGCCGTGCTGATATCTACAGACCTTGCCGCCCGCGGACTGGATATTCCGGGTATTGAGAATGTGGTGCATTACCATCCTCCCGTAAACGAGGAAGCCTATACACACCGTAATGGACGTACCGCCCGTTGGGAGGCATCGGGAAATGCATATCTTGTCCTGCATGCCGAGGAGCGGGTACCCGAGTACATTTCTGAAGACATCGAAACGTACGAGTTTCCGGAGACGCTTCCCAAACCGGCCAAGCCCCGATGGGCTACCTTATATATAGGTAAAGGGAAAAAGGATAAGTTGAACAAGATAGATATTGTCGGCTTCTTGTATAAAAAAGGAGGGATGGCGCGTGAAGATGTCGGGCAGGTGGACGTAAAGGAACACTATGCCTTTGTAGCCGTGCGCCGCAGTAAAATGAAACAATTGCTGACGCTGGTACGCGGTGAAAAAATCAAGGGAATGAAAACTGTTATTGAGGAAGCAAAGTGATTTATCTTATAAATATTCATTTTATTTGCGCTTATTCTTTTGAATATGAAGTAATGAAACCGCCTTGCTTTTAGTTTCTCTAAAAGTATTATCCTTGATAAGTAAAGATAACAAAATGGTGCATATATCTTGTATAAACCATTAAAAAGTAAGCTAAATGCGGCTTAAAAATAGAATTTCATCAGGAAAGGTTTGTTTTGAAGAAATATTTCCGTAATTTCGCAAAGTCGAAAGACATTAATGAACGAAATTGTATAACCAAAACAAACTTCAAATGAAAAAGCATAATTTCAATGCAGGACCTTCTATCCTTCCTCGTGAGGTGATTGAGAATACGGCACAAGCTATTCTTGATTTCAATGGCTCAGGCCTCTCACTGATGGAAATCAGCCACCGTGCCAAAGACTTCCAACCCGTTGTGGACGAAGCTGTGGCATTATTCAAAGAATTGCTCAATATCCCCGAAGGATATTCGGTACTGTTCTTGGGCGGTGGTGCCAGTTTGGAATTCTGCATGGTACCCTTCAACTTCCTTGAAAAGAAAGCTGCTTACCTGAATACGGGTGTATGGGCCAAGAAAGCCATGAAAGAAGCTAAGGCATTCGGTGAAGTAGTTGAAGTCGCTTCTTCCGCTGAATCTACTTATACTTATATTCCGAAGGACTATACAGTGCCTGCTGATGCAGACTATTTCCACATCACTACCAACAATACAATCTACGGTACGGAACTGAAAGAGGATTTGGACGTAAACGTTCCGATGGTGGCCGATATGTCTTCTGATATTTTCTCCCGTCCTATCGACGTGTCCAAATATATCTGTATCTATGGTGGTGCGCAGAAGAATCTGGCTCCTTCCGGTGTTACATTCGTCATCGTGAAGAATGACGCTCTGGGTAAGGTATCCCGCTATATTCCGACCATGCTGAACTATCAGACGCATGTGGATAGCGGCTCTATGTTCAATACTCCTCCCGTTGTCCCCATCTATGCAGCCCTGCAGACATTGCGCTGGATTAAGGCAGAGGGTGGCGTGAAGGAAATGGAACGCCGTGCCATCGAAAAGGCCGATATGCTGTATGCTGAAATTGACCGTAACAAAATGTTTGTGGGTACGGCTGCCAAAGAAGACCGTTCACGCATGAACATCTGCTTTGTGATGGCTCCCGAATACAAGGAATTGGAAGCTGACTTCTTGAAGTTCGCTACCGAAAGAGGTATGGTAGGTATCAAGGGACACCGTTCTGTAGGTGGATTCCGTGCATCCTGCTACAATGCCATGCCGAAGGAAAGCGTGCAGGCTTTGATTGACTGCATGCAGGAATTTGAGAAACTTCATTAATAATATTGTTTTTCACCACAGATTACGTAGATTTGCACAGATTGTTTTTATGATTAAACTCTGTGATAATCTGTGTCATCTGTGGTGAGTCTTTTTAATATCATGAAATTATGAAAGTATTAGTTGCAACAGACAAACCGTTTGCCAAAGTGGCAGTAGACGGTATCCGTAGAGAAATAGAAGCAGCAGGTTACGAACTCGTGCTGCTGGAGAAATATGGCGAAAAAGCCAAGCTGCTGGAGGCTGTGAAAGATGCCAACGCTATCATTATCCGCAGTGACATCATTGATGCTGAAGTGCTGGATGCCGCCAAGGAACTGAAGATTGTGGTGCGTGCCGGTGCCGGTTATGACAATGTGGACCTGGAAGCAGCTACTGCCCACAATGTATGTGTAATGAATACTCCGGGACAGAACTCCAATGCTGTGGCCGAGTTGGCTTTCGGCTTGATGGTGATGGCTGTCCGTAATATGTATAACGGTACTTCCGGTACGGAACTGATGGGCAAGAAACTGGGTATCCACGCTTATGGTAACGTGGGTCGCAACGTAGCCCGTATTGCCCAAGGCTTCGGTATGGAGATTTATGCGTTCGACGCTTTCTGCCCGAAAGAAGTAATCGAGAAGGATGGAGTGAAGGCTGTGGGTTCTGCCGAAGAGCTTTACTCTACTTGCGATGTCGTTTCCCTGCATATTCCTGCAACTGCCGAAACGAAGAATTCCATCAATTATGCATTGGTGAACAAGATGCCGAAAGGCGCACTGCTGGTGAACACAGCCCGTAAGGAAGTCATCAATGAAGCCGAGCTTATCCAGCTGATGGAAGAGCGCACCGACTTGAAATACATGACCGACATTATGCCTGCTGCCAATGAAACATTTGCAGCCAAGTTTGCCGGACGTTATTTTTCTACACCGAAAAAGATGGGGGCCCAGACTGCCGAAGCCAATATCAACGCAGGTATTGCCGCTGCTAAGCAGATTGTAGGCTTCCTGAAAGACGGTTGCGAGAAGTTCCGCGTAAACAGGAAATGAGATGAATAGTAAGACTACCTATAAATGTTCAGTTCTTTATTTAGCAATAGGTGCTGGTATATTTTCATTAAGTAGTATATTCAGAAATGAATTGTCAGATTTCGCCCTCGGCTTTTGCGAGGGCGTATCTGTTGTACTGATATTAAGTAGTGCTATTTATCTGATAAGATATTTTGTGAAAAAGAAACCTCAATAATCCATATAAAACACTCTCTTATGGCTATAATTAAACCCTTTAAAGGGATTCGCCCCCCTCAGGATTTGGTGGAACAAGTAGCGTCCCGTCCTTACGACGTATTGAATTCTGCAGAAGCACGTGCAGAAGCGGAAGGTAATGAGAAGTCCCTATATCATATCATCAAGCCGGAAATAGATTTTCCCGTCGGTACGGATGAGCATGACGAACGTGTTTATCGGAAAGCTGCAGAGAACTTTCGTATGTTCCAAGAGAAAGGCTGGCTGGTGCAGGATGATAAAGAAAACTATTACGTCTATGCCCAGACCATGAACGGCAAGACACAGTACGGTCTTGTTGTCGGTGCCTATGTTCCCGATTATATGAACGGTGTTATCAAGAAGCACGAGTTGACTCGTCGTGATAAAGAGGAGGACCGTATGAAGCATGTCCGCGTGAACAATGCCAACATTGAGCCCGTGTTCTTTGCCTATCCCGATAATACTGCGCTGGATGCCATCATTTCCCGTTATACAGCCGGGAAACCGGTATACGACTTTATCGCTCCGGGTGACGGTTTCGGTCATACCTTCTGGATTATAGACAAGCAGGAGGACATTGATGCCATAACCCAGGAGTTTGCCAAGATGCCCGCCCTCTACATTGCCGATGGGCATCATCGCAGCGCCGCTGCCGCTTTGGTGGGTGCGGAGAAAGCCAAGCAAAATCCCAATCACCGTGGTGACGAAGAGTATAACTACTTCATGGCTGTGTGCTTCCCTGCCAACCAGTTGACTATTATTGACTATAACCGGGTGGTGAAGGACTTGAACGGCATGACTCCCGAAGAGTTTCTGGCTGCTGTGGGCAAGAATTTCATCGTGGAGGAGAAAGGTGAGGACATCTATAAGCCGTCCGAACTGCATAACTTCTCCCTCTATTTGAACGGAAAGTGGTACAGCCTTACTGCCAAACCGGGTACTTATAATGATAACGACCCCATTGGAGTACTGGATGTAACCATCTCCTCCAATCTGATACTGGATGAAGTGCTCGGCATCAAAGACCTTCGTTCCGACAAGCGTATCGACTTTGTAGGCGGTATCCGTGGTCTGGGAGAGTTGAAGAAGCGGGTGGACAGTGGTGAGATGAAAGTGGCATTGGCCCTCTATCCCGTTTCCATGAAGCAGCTGATGGACATCGCCGATACGGGCAACATCATGCCTCCCAAGACAACTTGGTTTGAGCCGAAGTTGCGTTCGGGACTGGTGATTCATAAACTGGACTAAATGAATTGATATAAACTGAAACGGGGATGTCTTCCACTAAAAGACATCCCCGTTTTTCGTTCAGAACTCTGGAAGCTTAGGAGTGTGATGTTTGAAATACAGTTTTCTCATCCACCGGTCAAACAGGATGAAAAGCGGAATGGTCAGAATCAGTAGGAGATAAAAGCAAGGAATCTGGATACTTTCTGACTGTGGGAGGGTGGTGGGCGTAAAGGCTTCCCGGATGCTGTCTCCGAAGTACAGAACCAATCCTGTCCCACTGACACCTATCAAGAAGATAGCAGCGGCAATAGTTGCAAGCAGAATTCTTCTTTCTGATTTCTTCTCGCGCAGACGTATGGCTTCTTCTACCTTCTGCATGGTGCGGTAGGTAAAATTGGACGGCAGGCGGAAAGTAGTCTGTTCTCTTACCGCCTTTTTCAATCCTCTATCTTTTAGTTCTTCGTTCATACTTTTTCTTGTTTCATCAACACATAAATCTTTTTACGTATACGGTGTAGCTTCACTTTTGCGTTGCTTTCCGTCAGTCCCAGGATGAGAGCGACCTCATTCAATGTTTTTTCTTCATAATAGAACAGGCTTATCAGTGCCTGTTCCTCGGAATCGAGTTGCTCCATGGCTCTGTTCAATTTGGCAATTTGCTCTTCCCCTTCATCATTTAAGGCTTCATCTACTTGTGTATCGGATATGTTGGCAAGCAGTGTATCATCCATGACAAAGGTATCAAATTTCTTTTTCCGTGCACTCGAGATGGCCGTATTATATGCAATCGAATAAATCCACGTCGAAAAAGAACTGGTGCCCTTGAAAGACGAGAGATGCTGGAAGGCTTTCAGGAAGACATCTTGGGTCAGTTCTTCGGCATCTTCCTGGTTGGAGACGATACGGGCCACCAGGATGAATACCTGCTGGCCGTATGTGTTGAGAAAATGCTCGTAAAGAGCAGTCTCTCCCCTCAAGATGCGCTGGATGATATGTCTCTCGTCGTCTTTCATTTTGTCTGTTAGACGCAAGTTTGTTTGGTTGGTTACAGATTTTCGGAAGAAAAAATATTTTTCCGGAAAAGTGTAACCTCATGTAAACTGCCGCGTCTAAAGGGTACAAAGAAACGAAATTACTAATTTAAATTGAAACGAATATGATGGATTTTATTATGGTGCCTGCGGTGATGACAATCATTACTTTAGGAGTTTACAAATTGTTTGAGCTGTTTGTTTGTAAGAAGGAAAGAATCATGCTGATTGAGAAGATGGACGAGCGGGGACTACTCCCTCAGATGGATACGCCTAAATTACGTGGAAGTAGCTTTTCGTTCTCTGCCCTGAAAATAGGATGTCTGTTGGCTGGTATGGGACTTGGGTTATTGCTGGGTTATCTTATCTGCTATGCGACGATTCCCAATTACTTTACTGCGGACAGAGACTGGATGTATAGGGAGACTGTTTCCCTTATTTATGGGGCTTGTGTGCTGGGTGTTGGTGGAATCGGACTGATAGTGGCTTTTATTACAGAACTAAAACTGAACAAGAAGTAAGGTTATTATGTAGAAAATGCCGACCTTTGCTGAAAAATTAAGAGTATGCAATGAAGGTATTGATTCTTAACGGTAGTCCTCGTCGTCATGGCAACATGTCGAAAATGTTGGAGCTGATGAAGCAGGAACTTGAAGGCTGCGGAGTTGGAACAGTTTATATAGACGTTCCACAGTTGCAGGTACATCCCTGCATCGGTTGCATGAAGTGTCGCAGTTCATTGAAGTGTTGTCTGCCCGAGGATGGGGCACAGAGAGTGTTGCAGTCTATGAAAGAAGCCGATGCAGTGATAATCGGTGCCCCTTGCTATTGGGGAAACATGCCGGGAGAAGTGAAAGTGCTTTTCGACCGTATGGTTTACGGTATGATGGGGGAGAACTCTTGGGGGATGCCCCTTCCGCTTCATAAGGGCAAGAAAGCGATTGTGGTAAGCACTTGTACTACCCCTTATCCTTTCAATATTCTCTATAATCAGACGCACGGTGTGGTGAGAGCTTTCAGGGAGATTCTGAAATGGAGTGGTTTCAAGATTGTGAAAACCATTGAGAGGGGAGGTACTAAGAAGCATCCTGAGCTGACGGAAAAGGATATGCGGAACTGCAAGAAAGCAGTGCACAAATTATTGTAAAGTATTGAAAAAGTCAATATGGGTAGAAAAGAAGAATATAAATTGCAGAACGAACAGTTTCTGGAGCAGTTGCGTACGGCAGAAGGAATCAAGGAATTGCCTTGCGGCATACTTTATCGGGTATTGGAGGAAGGCAGAGACGGTCCGACACCACGTCTCAACAGTGTAGTATCTGTGCATTATAAAGGCACGCTTATTAATGGGCGTGAGTTCGATAATTCGTGGAAACGGAATTGTCCGGAGGCTTTTCGTCTGAATGAAGTGATTGAGGGCTGGCAGATTGCCTTGCTACGAATGCATCCCGGAAGTCGTTGGATTGTATATATCCCTTACACCATGGGATACGGTACACGTACCAGTGGACCCATTCCGGCGTATTCCACACTGATATTTGAAGTGGAATTACTAAATATCTCGTGACACTGCTGAACAATTTGCTTTTTTATCTTGTTCTCATATAAGAATTTAGAAAAACTCAATAGGTATGAATATAGATAAGAAAGCAGGGCATATTGACCCGAAAGTAGCATTGTCTCAGGCAGAACATGAAAAGGGAACAGTACCCGGACAACAGATTGGCCTTTACGGTAATGCAGACAAGAGAGATGTTCGTCAGGTCGTAAAGATTCTGAATCCTGACAAAAACAGTATGGAGAGCAGAGGTTAACCCTCTGCTTTTTTTATTACATGCCTCTTTCTTCGTCGAGTCCAGATGATTTGTTGGAGGGTTTTGTATCTTTGTACCCGGAAATGAAACTCTTAAAAACAAAAGCAGGATGCTACGGAAAGGAGACCTCACTCAAGGAGGCATAACCGGTACTTTATTACATTTTACCCTACCCATGATGGTAGGGTCTTTTTTGCAGCAATGCTACAACATTGCAGATACGCTCATTGTAGGCCAATGCATTGGTGCAGGGGCGTTGGCGGCGGTCGGTTCGGCATACACACTGATGGTTTTCCTTATATCCGTTTTGCTGGGACTGGCGATGGGCAGCGGCACTGTATTCTCTTTACATTATGGTGCCGGAAACCATGTAGCACTGCGTCGTAGCATATTCAGTTCGTTTGTACTGATAGGCATCGTGACACTGATACTGAATGTAGCCGTTTTTATCTGGCTCGGTCCTATTCTCCGGCTGTTGCAGGTTCCGCAAGACATATACGGCATGATGCGCAGCTACTTGTGGATAATCTTCTGCGGTATAGTTTTCACCTTTATCTATAACTTCTACGCATCTCTGCTGCGTGCAGTAGGGGATTCTGTCACTCCGCTTTGGTTTCTGGCAGTTTCTGTCGTTCTGAATATAGCGCTCGACTTGTTTTTTATCCTACAACTGGATTGGGGGATTCAGGGTGCGGCTGCGGCCACTGTCCTCGCTCAAGGAGTAGCTGCTCTGGGCATCATCATTTATACTTACAGAAGGCGTCCGGAACTGCGATGGCATCATGAAGACATGTGTTTTGACCGTACTTGCTTGAAGGAAATAGCTTCCTTCTCTACATTGACTTGCGTCCAACAGTCGGTGATGAATCTGGGAATCCTGATGATACAGGGACTTGTCAACAGCTTTGGAACAGCGGTAATGGCAGCTTTTGCGGCAGCTGTGAAGATTGACTCTTTCGCCTATATGCCCGTGCAGGAATTTGGGAACGCCTTTTCCACCTTTATTGCACAGAACTTCGGGGCCGGACGTTACGACCGTATCCACCGGGGTGTTCGCAGTGCATTTGTCACGGCTGTTGTTTTTTCGCTCCTTGTGTCCGTGCTGGTTTTCGTGTTTGCCGAGCCACTGATGCTTATCTTTGTCCGTCCGGACGAGACGGAGATTATTGCGGTGGGAGTGACATATCTGCGCATCGAAGGTGCTTTCTACTGTGGCATCGGCATCTTATTTTTGCTGTACGGATACTACCGGGCCATCCGTATGCCGGGCATGTCTGTTGTGCTGACTGTGCTGTCGCTGGGTACCCGTGTCGTTCTTTCCTACTGGCTGGCCTCGATGCCCGAGGTTGGGGTGACGGGCATCTGGTGGTCCATCCCCATCGGCTGGCTGATTGCCGACGTGGTCGGCATCTGGTACTATCGGTACAAGAAGTTCCGTTTTCAGGAATCTAAGGCATGATGCGGCAAATTTGCTCCACTGTCCTTCGGATATTTTCTTGAGCAAATTCAGGCTGCATGGCCTGCTCTAAAGAGATGGGAGAGGGGGTAATGGAGAATACGCCCCGGAATCCAGCTGCATTCAGTATCCCGGCATCCTCTATCGCTCCTGCCAGCAGGATGACGGGAATATGTTGCCTCCTTGCTTCCTGCAAGATGCCCGAAGGTACTTTCCCCATAAGAGTCTGCCGGTCCGATTTCCCCTCTCCGGTGATGAGGAGGTCGGCATCCTTAATCTTTTCTGCAAAGTCCAGAGTTTCCAAAAGAAGCTCTATGCCGGGTTTCAACTGTGCATCCAGAAATGCGTGGAGACTGCCGCCCATGCCGCCTGCCGCACCGGCACCGGGATGAAAGGATACGTCTTTGCCGGTAGTGTGGAATATGACGTCCGAAAGATGCTGCATGGCAATATCCAGTTCCTTTACCATATCTGCGTCTGCTCCTTTTTGGGGAGCGAATATGTGGGCTGCTCCATTGGGACCGAAGAAAGGATTGCGTACATCACACGCCGCCGTGAAACATGCCTTTTTCAGTGCGGGATGGGGGGAAGAGCTGTCAATGGAGCTGATTGCCGATAGAAGGGCACCGCATAGGGCGATGCCTTTTTTCATGCTTCCCACTTCGTGTCCTTCTTTATCGAAGAAACGGAATCCCAATGCTTGCAGCATTCCCAGACCGGCATCGTTCGTGGCGCTCCCTCCAAGTCCGATGACGAAACGGAGGCATCCCCGTTCCAGGGCATCGCGTATCAGTTCGCCCGTTCCGAAGGTGGTGGTTTTCATCGGATTCCTTTTGTCGGCAGGAACCAGAGGCAGTCCGCTGATGGCGGCCATCTCTATGAATGCGGTATTGCCGTCTCCGGAGATGCCGTAACTGGCATCGCACGGTTGCATCAACGGGTCGTGGGCACGGACGGTGATACGTTTTCCGTTACTGGCTGCAAGCAGGACGTCGAGCATGCCTTCTCCACCGTCGGCCACAGGGAGCACGATGGTCCGGCATTCGGGACATGCGGCATGTACCCCTTGGGCGGCAGCTTCTCCGGCTTCTGCCGAGGTGAGACATCCTTTAAAGGAATCAAGGGCAATCACTATCTTTTTCATAAATGCGGTCTTTTATAATTTCGTCATGCTTCGGATGACAAGTTGTACAATTACAAAGGTATATACAAAATTTCATTTCTTTTTCATGCAAGCATGAAAGTTCTCTCTTCGGTTTGCATTATCTTTGCAGCATGAGCGAAGATACGTATAAAACCATCGTTGCCCCTTCCGAGGGCATTTACACTGAAAAGCGCAGCAAGTTCATTGCTATTGCCCTGCCGGTGCGTACAGTAGAGGAGGTGAAGGCGCATCTGGAAACTTACCAGAAGAAATACTACGACGCCCGCCACGTGTGCTATGCCTACATGTTGGGCCATGAGCGGAAGGACTTCCGTGCCAACGACAACGGCGAACCATCGGGTACGGCAGGCAAGCCGATTCTGGGACAAATCAATTCCAACGAACTGACGGATATTCTCGTCATCGTAGTGCGCTACTTTGGCGGTATCAAGTTGGGTACGAGTGGACTGATTGTAGCTTATAAGGCTGCTGCCGCTGAAGCCATTGCCGCTGCCACCATCATTGAAAAGACGGTAGATGAGGCGGTGACTTTCCTCTTCGAATACCCCTTCATGAACGATGTGATGCGGGTGGTGAAGGAGGAGGAGCCGGAAATTCTGGAACAGTCGTATGATATGGACTGCCGTATGACGCTCCGCATCCGTCAGTCCATGATGCCGAAGTTGCGGGCACGGTTGGAGAAAGTAGAAACATTAAGGTTTGAATAATACAACAAATGGGATAAGAGCCCCTTTTAATAGGGAAGTTGTTCGTTTCCTTTAACGGAACAAGTTGTTTTCCTATGAGGAACAGACTGTTTTCTTTGCGGAAACGGTACCACTTCTTATGAAAGGCTGACTCCCCCCCCTTAAACAAAAGAAAGTTTATGGCATTTAGTGCAACAAAAAGAGAACTGGGCGAGCTCTACACCTTCTTTCGCCTGCTGGCGGATGGAGCTGTGTCACCGGGTACACCGAAAGCTGAAAAAGACGAAACCCTGCGCTGGCCCGTTGCCTTGATACAGAGGGAAGAGCATGACGGTACGCGCCGTTACTATATCGAAGCGCAGGAAGTACGCGTTGTCAGCGGAACTACCGGGAAGGACGGTTCGTTTGTTCCGGGCGAGAAGGAGGAACTGCGTTTCCCCCGCGAAGACTTTGGTGATGCGGCAGAGTTGGTTCTGCATCTGCTGAAGAACGTTTCGGGCGAGGAAGTGGAAGTGACTGAAGGCTTGGAAGCCTTTCTGGATGCTGTCAATATCTTCGACCTGGAAGCAAAGACGGAAGACCGTACCGACTTTTCCGTTGCCTTCTGGCATCCCGAAGCACCTCTGACGGGCTTCAATGTCCGTTGTCGTCTCGCCCCGATGAATCCGTTGCTGGACGGAGGGCGCACGGCGAATCTGAAGCTGGAGCAAAGCGGTGTCAAGTTTGCCGTGCCCACGGTGAACAAGGTGAATGCCCTGCCGGAATCTCCTACGGAAGTGGCAGAACGCATGATGATGATTGAGCGACTGGGCGGCGTGCTGAAGTATGCCGACGTTGCCGACCGCGTGTTCCGTTGCAACTTGCTGATGATAGACCTCCACTTCCCCCGCATGCTTGCCGAGATGGTGCGCTTGATGCACTTGGACGGCATCACCCGCATCAGCGAATTGACGGAGCGCATCAAGGAGATGAATCCGTTGAAGATAAAGGACGAGTTGATAAACAAGCACCGCTTCTACGAGTTCAAGATGAAGCAGTTCCTGCTGGCACTTGCCCTCGGCATGCGCCCTGCCAAAATTTATAACGGTACGGACTCTGCCGTCGAAGGCTTCTTCCTGACGGACGGCAGCGGGCAGGTACTTTGCTACCACAAATCCCGTCCGCAGGTCTTTGCAGACTTCCTTTATCAGAACACACGTTTGGAGAAAGGTGCCGTAGAGAAAGATAAATACGGCTTCTTGGAGCGCGAGAACGGCGTCTGGTACTTCAAGCTGAATGTAAAGATTGGGCTGGTGAAACGGTGAAACAGCCCCACTGAACACGTACTGATGTGCATTATCAACTATCAATTCTCAATTAAACAAATGAACGAGACATTACAAACTATCAAGGCACGCCGTAGCGTCCGTGCCTATATGGAACAGCAGGTTTCCGCAGAAGATTTGAATCTTATCCTTGAGGCGGCTACTTATGCCCCCAACGGTATGCATTTGGAGACGTGGCACTTCACTGCCATTCAGAATAAGGAAGTACTGAAAGAGTTGAATGATAAAATCAAAGGCGCCTTTGCCAAGAGTGACGACCCTCATACACAGGAACGTGGACATAGCCAGACTTATTGCTGCTACTATCATGCCCCCACGCTGGTCATTGTCTCCAACGAGCCTACCCAATGGTGGGCTGCTATGGATTGCGCTTGCGCTCTGGAGAATATTTTTCTTGCAGCCAAGTCCCTCGGCATCGGTTCCTGCTGGATTAACCAGTTGGGGCAGACCTGCGACGACCCCGATGTCCGCGCTTTCTTGACAAAGCTGGGTGTACCCGAGAGCCATAAGGTATATGGCTGCGCAGCCCTGGGATATGCTCCCGCCGATGCTCCGGTGAAGGAGAAAAAGGTGAAGGAAGGTACGGTGACCATCATCCGCTAAACAGAGATACCCGCAGGAGAGGTGGCGGTCAGGTAATTAATCATACATGAAGCAAAATAACGTATAATTCCGCCACTCTCCGTTGGGCTTCCTCTTCACAGAGGAAATGGGTTATCGCTGCATATTGATGATGCCGCTGTCCGTATCACTGTTGTTCAGCCCCTTGTTGCCTGCCTTGTGCTTGCGTCCGAACTCGAATGTATAACCCACGCGCAGCACGACCATCTGTCCCGTCTCCCTGACGAATGTCTCGGAACGGAAAGGAGCCACTTTGCTGATTCTTTCTTTTCCCACTTTATAGTTATTGGTGAAGGGAAACATAATACCGATTCCCGCCTGAAGGTTCTGCCGGGTGTACATTGCCATGAATGCCGTCTGGTTTTCGTTCTTCTTGATGGTTTCGCCGAAGAAATTGTTCTGCACTTTCCGGAACTGCCCGAGCAGCGAGAAGTCTTTATATTGCACTTGCGCCATCACGCTGTAATAGAATTCATCGTACATATGGCTATAGTTCAGGCCTTCCGACCAACTGCGCGTATATCCTCCCGAAGCATAAAGCGTCAGGAAATCTTTCAGTCCGAACAGTGTAGCGCCATTTATGCCGGCCATCAGTTCCGTATTCAGGCTTTGGAACGACCGCTGGTTTTCATCCTTCAGTATCAGTTTGCCGTCCTCCACGAAGATGCTTTCCATGATGGGATTGTCATAATACTGGTGGCGTACGCTCAGATTGGCATTGAACTGCTTCTTCGAATAGCTGTAAGACAAGGAGTTCGTGAACTGTTGATACGTTTTCAGCAACGGGTTTCCGCGGACTATCTGTATCGTGTCCATCGCCTGCTCCACATCAGTCAGCGAGCCGAGCGACGGTATGGCAGGACTGATGTTGAACCGGTAGCGCAGGAATCCCGCCTTCTTCAGATTATAGCTCAACCGCACGGTGGGCGTGAAGGTATAGTAGGCATGGTCTTCCTCACTCTCCTTGAACCAGGCGCGCGTCATGCCTACGCTGCCCGCATAGCTGAAGTCCTTTACCTTGCCTTGCACCTCGAAGAAAGCGGATGTCTGCGACTGGTCCATCTTCGAAGTGGTAGGGTTGGAACCTTTATACTCATTCTCTGTCCGCATCTGATAGTGGCGGGCACCGCCGCTCAGCTTCACCTCCTTGAAGCTCTTTTCATAAATGGCTTCGCCGATGACGGAGCGCTTGTCGCCGTCCACTAATGTCTGGATGTCTGCCAGCGGTGCGTTCTCGTCCTTGTACTCCTTGTATTTCCGGTTGTTCTTGGTATGGATGAGCGTTCCCGTCACATTCATCTGGATGCTCTGCTGATGGGGCAGGGTATGCTGGAAGTAAAGGTCGAGCGCCGGAGAGTAGCTGGATGTGTGGTTGTTGACGTATGAATAGATGGACTCCGTGCTGCCCACTGCCCACATCTTGTTCAGCTCATTCTGGTAGGGGGCATTGCTGAGGTTGTTACGGAAAATGGCATTGAATACATATTTGTCCGCTTTCGTCAGATTGTACGTCAGATTCAGGTTGTTGATGAAGCTCAGGGAGGGAGACTCGTCTTCGATGCCTTCCTTGATGCGGTCGATGGTACGGTCGCCCAGATAGAAGGTTTCATGGGATTCGAGGCGGCTGTGATACTTGCCGTTCTTGTTGAAGTAGTCGATGCCCCATTCGGAGTTCTTGTAATTGAACTTCGCGTTCAGGAAATTCTCTCCCCATAGGGTGTGGGGCGAATCGGAGAGCTGGAAGTTCACGACACCGCCCGTTTCGCGGCGGCGCAGGATAATGTTGACTACGGCGCCCAGTTCATCGTCTCCGTACTGCTTGCCGGGGTCTTCGATGAACTCCACACGCAGTACGTCTTTGGCTCTGACGGCCGCTATCTCCTTGTCTGTCACTTTAATGCCGTTGATACGGGTTTGTACGGCCCCGCCACCGCTGACGCTCATGCTGTTGCTCAGATTGTCCACTTGCAGACGGGCAATGCCGAGATTGTTCAGCAAGTCGTAGGCACCGAACGAGCGTTTCAGCTGGCTTTCGGAAGGCAGGATGATTTGCCGGTCTACCCGCTGCAGCACATTGCTGGCAGATACCGTCACTTCACCGAGGCTCACGGCATCTTCCTGCAACTGTACATCGCCCAGGTCGAGGCTTTTATTCAGTTTCAGCAGTATGTTTTCACTTTGGAGGCCGATGAAGGAGATGGAAAGGCGGTAGTCGCCTGCCTTGATTTTATGGAGGGCGAACTTGCCTTGTGCATCCGAGGTTACTCCGGTCACCAAAGTAGAGTCTATGGTCCATAATGACACATTGGCGGCTATAACTGCCTCTTGCGAAGTGTCCGTGACGCGTCCTTTGATGGAGAGGCTCTGTGCCTGCGTACTGAGTACGGAGAGGGCAAGCAATAGTAAAAAAAGTTTGGTTTTCATAATCGTTTGTATTAGTCTGTTACTGTTGGATAGGGACGTAAAAGTCACTCCTCCCGTTAAGGGAAGATGCTAATGTTTGTATATCAGTTGTTTATACTTTCCTCGTCTGTCCGATGAAAGTCAGGAATGCATGAAGGAATAAATCTCGTACATCAGTGTCGAAACTTTGACAATCGTAAGTCCGAAGAGGAGTCCGAAGGTAATCCATAATGCAGTCTTTGCGTATCTCTTCATGAACCGTCTTTTTTAAGTTTGTTATATCGTTCTGTTATTTCTTCTATACTGATGCCGAGTAGCTCCATGCTGCGGAACATGTCGGCAAGCTGGTTGTCAAAAAACTCTTTCTTCTGTATTCGCATCACTTTCTTCACCGCATCTTTGGAGAGGTAGAACCCCATTCCCCGTTCCGGGTAGATGATGTCCTCCGTCTGGAGGTATTCATAGGCCTTCAGCACGGTGCGCGAGTTCACTGCCAGTTGTGTGGAGAGCTCCCTCACGGATACCACCCGCTCTTCTGCCCGCCATTCGCGGGTGAGAATCTTGCTGAAACAGAAGTCTACAATCTGCTGGTATATCGGCTTGTTGGTCTTGAAGTCCATAGGCTACAGTTGTTTTTCTTTGAGCAGGAAGTAGCTCGATACCCATGAACCGAGCAGCACACTGATGGGAGCCGCATAATTGCAGAAAGTCACGATGGCTTGTGCACCGGCCGACAACGGATAGTTGGTGTTGGGCCATGTGGCAATGTTATCCATCCAATATCCGTCCGCTCTGGCTTCGGGCATGAGGGAGGCCACAAAAGTTACAATTCCTATGCAGACGGCAATGGAGCCTACAAAGATGGTAAAGCTTTTCAGCAGGACTTGCCGGCTGAAGGCGAAGTAGCCGATGAAGGCGGAAGCATGCAGGATTACATAGGTCAGTATCTGGGTGTTGTGTATCCGGAACATCGTGATGTACGTTGCGAAATACTGCAGGAACTCGCTGCCGCTTAAGGACAGCAGACCTTTGAGGCAGGCTATCAGCAGGCTGCAGAATAGGGGAAGCAGCAGCAGGTATTTTATCCAGATATGCAGGAACTTCTCGAATGCCGATGCCGGCAGCAGTATATCGAGAGTGGAGCTGCGTTTGCTGAATTTTGTTTCCAGCAGGCAGGGGGCCATGAGGATAAAACATAGTACGTAGCGGGAGAATTCGGTGGCAGAGGTCTGTTTGCCGTAGTAACTTCCACCGCGGTTTATGTCGTAGAGAATGCACAGGATGCAGATGAACGATACGACGGCTGCCGACCAAAGCAGGTGTCTGCCGGTCTCATTCCTTTTATATTGTTCCAGTAGCAGGAAGCGTTTCAGATTAAAAGTTGCGTTCATAGTTCTGTTTGTATGATGGATTTTCATTGAAACATGCTCTGTATCTTTTCCGGTTGTTGCAGCACCGCTTTATACAGCAGCTCGATGTCCGGTGTGTTCTCCTCTCCGTCCTCGTTGGGAATGATGGAGAAATAACCCGATAGATTCTCTTCGCTGTAGATGCTTTCTTCCGGCAGAATGTCCGTACGGGCAAAGAGAAGCCGGTTGCTGATTTCGTCCAGCGAACGGTTCAGTAATATTTCGCCTTTGCCAAGGATGACGAGATGGTCCAGCAGGTTCTCGAAGTCGTGTGCCTGATGGGTGGAGATGAGCAGCGTGCTTTCATCGTCCATGCTGCGGCTGATGATACGCTTCAAGGCTTGGCGAGAGGTGATGTCCAGCCCGTTTGTCGGTTCGTCGAGTAGGGTGTATGGAGTATGCAGGGCAAAGGCGTATGCCAGCATTGCCTTCTTCTGTTGTCCGTAGGAGACGGAAGAGAGTTTCTGTTTCCGGTCGATTTTCAGCTCTTCCAGGTTCAGGTCGAATTCTTCCTGATTGAAATGTGGATAGAATACGGAATGGCGTGCAGCGAAGCTGACGATACTCTCGGTTGGCATCTGCATCTCTTCGGGCAGGAAGAAGTAACGGTTCAACCCTTCGGGCTGTCTCTCCGCCGTGTTTCTTCCGTCTATGCTGCACTTTCCGTTTTTGGGAAAGAGTAGTCCGCAGATGAGATGCATCAGCGTCGTTTTGCCTACGCCGTTTTCTCCCAGAAGTCCATATATACCGTTTCCTATTTCCAAAGATATATTGTTGAAAATAAGTGGATTGGACTTGTATCCGTAGCTTGTGTTCTCTATCGTTATCATAACTTTATTAGTGTTGTACTGATGTACAACACTGCAAACGTAGGGTAAGTTATGGAGAAAAGCAAGGGAAAGAGATACTTATTAACTTCTTTTAGCGGTTGTGCGCTTGCCGTTTGCTTACAGCATCTTCACCAGTATGTCCCATACAGCCACCATGTGGCAGGCTGAACCGCCCAATACAAAGAAATGGAAAATCGAATGCATGTACCGTGCCTTGCGCAAGGAGTAGAAAGCAGCTCCCGTGATGTAGCATACTCCTTCGGCAATAATCCAGTAGCAGGCTGTAGGGGAGAAGGCGAAAAGCTGCTTGAATACTACCAGTACGGACAGTCCCATCAGGATGTAACACACTGTTTCCACGTAACTGTGCTCCTCCATCTTGCGGAAGCTGACAACAGTGCCGATGATGGCGCATAGCCAGACGAAGCCGAAAAGTTCCCATCCCCAACCGCCGTCCTCTCTCAATGCAATGAGCGTGATGGGGGAGTAACTGCCTGCAATGTGCCAATAGATGGCCGCATGGTCCCAATGCCGCAAGCGCCGTTTCCACGGATTATGATGTTTCAGGGAGTGGTAGAGTGTGGAGGCAAGATAGGAGCCGCCCATACCGAACAGATAGAGCCATACACCGAATGCTGCCCAAAGATTCTGTACTTGGTAGCATTTTATCAGGAATAGTGTACTTACAATTACTCCCATGGCAATGCCGATGCCATGGGAGATGGAATTGATGGTTTCTTCTTTTTTACTATAAAATAGTCCGTTACGCTTTCTTTTCATCAGTCGAAGCATCCATAGCATGTGGGCAACAGTTTACGGTCTCCCAACGTGTTGTCTACACGTGCCACGTTCACCCAGAACTTGTTTTCGCGCACGCTTTCTATCGGGTAGGCTGCCTTTTGGCGGGTATAGCTGTGCTCCCACGTGTCGGCTACCACTTCGTATTCGGGGTGCGGGGCATTCACCAGCACGTTGTCCGTCTTGTCGGCTTCGCCGTTCTTCACTTCTTGAATCTCGTCCCAGATGGTCAGCATCACCTGCACGAAGTTATCCAGTTCGGCAAGGCTTTCGCTCTCCGTCGGTTCAATCATCAGTGTGCCGTGTACCGGGAAGGAGAGGGTGGGGGCATGATAGCCGTAGTCCATCAGACGTTTGGCGATGTCGTTTTCACTGATGCCCGTCTCTTCGTGCACCTTGCGGCATTCCAATATCATTTCGTGTCCCACGAAGCCGGTAGCACCGCGGTAAACAATGCCGTACGTATCCTTGAGGCAGGCTGCCAGATAGTTGGCGCTGAGGATAGCTATCTTCGTGGCCCGTGTCAGTCCTTCCGTTCCCATCATGCGGATGTAGCCGTAAGTGATGGGCAGGATACCTGCGCTGCCGAAGGGAGCTCCGGACACCTGGTTGGCTGCATTGCCGAACAATTTGTGTCCCGGAAGGAACGGAACCAGATGCTCTGCCACGCAGATGGGGCCTACGCCCGGTCCGCCGCCGCCGTGAGGAGAGGCGAACGTCTTGTGCAGATT